>Ga0209611_10011777_pt1 | contig 12488 bp, 14 predicted proteins | sample S1TSphgellanicum_3_FD_187693 | JGI IMG/M metagenome (GOLD analysis project Ga0209611, IMG submission 187693) | Host-associated microbial communities from peat moss isolated from Minnesota, USA - S1T2_Fc - Sphagnum magellanicum MG (SPAdes) (version 2) | ecosystem: Host-associated > Plants > Peat...
TTCATAGGAGAAAAATATTTGTCCTTTGAAGCCACTTTTACGGTTTAAATCGACGCATTTTAAGATATCTACTTCGCTCAGATCGATTTGATTAGCCGTGAAGGAAATTCCAGGCGCAAATTTAGCTCGTTGAGCCGTCGTCGTAAAGTCACTCTGTATTTTTTTGACTTCAGATTCATACTGGGAAAAATTTTCTCGATAAATTTGCGGATGAATAAAATCTAGGATACCTTTTTTCACCCAAGTCTGAGAGTCTTGCAGTAAATTATTGAGGCAAAACGGGTAGATGGCAGGAGCCATCGAGACAATCAAATTGGAATTAATGCCTTTAACTTGATGAAAAATCTCTCCCAAAAATTCGGTTAGAATATCAGCCCGCCACTGAAGCCACTGACTCCAATAGGGATTTTTTTCATCGATAGGTGGCTGTTTTCCGAACTTAGCTTTAAACTGATTTTTGGTTTTTGTATCGTAACCCCCAGCAATAGGGAGAGCAGGTAATCGATCATCTCCTTGAATACCATCTACCTGATAGTTTCTGACAACTTCTAAAATTAAATCCAGGATAAATTTCTGAACTTCTGGGTTGAGGGTATTCATCCAAGTCAAGCCTCCGTGTATAACTTTTTGCCCTGTTTTATCGAGAGCAGACCATTCAGGTTTTTGCTGAAGAATACGACCACCATCAGCAATCTGGGAAGCGGCAAATCCATACTCAAACCAAGGAATGACGGCGATATTTCTAGTCTTTGCTTGTGTGACAATTTCCTTTAGTGGATCGAAGTTTTGTCCTCCGAAGAAAGGATCGATTTTTGGGAATCCATGAGTGACCATCACTTGACTAGGAAATAGAGTTAACCCCTGATTCCAGACAACAGGGAAAACAGCATTAAATCCCATTTTCTGTAAAAAATCTAGTGCTTGAGTGATGTTATTTTTAGAAGTCAGCACTTGACTATGGGGATAATTACTAATCCAAACGCCTCTGATTTCTTGATTAGACATGATATTTCTCCAACAATGTGAACTTCTATGAGCATTATCGTCTTTGGCAGCATCAATATGGACTTGGTAGCAACAGTACCCCGGTTACCAGTAGCAGGAGAAACACTGCTGGGGCGTGATTTTTTTCAGATGCCAGGGGGCAAAGGGGCCAATCAAGCGGTAGCATTAGCGCAACTAGGAATTCCTACTCAGATGGTGGGGCGTGTCGGCGCTGACAGTTTTGGTATAGAACTCGTCAAGAATTTAAAAGCTTCTGGTGTGCAAACTGATCATGTGTTCGTGGATGAAACAGTTGGTTCAGGTGTCGCCATTATTACCGTGGATGATGCTGGTGATAATCAAATTATCGTCATTCCTGGTGCAAATGGGCATGTAAATCAGGAAGACGTAGAAAGATTATTACCCTTATTACCTAGAGCTACAACGCTGCTTTTACAATTTGAAATCCCTATATCTACTGTTGTTGCAAGTGCCAAAGCAGCGCAGCAAGCCGGAGTAACTGTCATTCTCGATCCAGCACCGGCACAGATTGTGCCGACCGAACTTTACCCGTTGGTAGACATTATGACGCCAAATGAAGTAGAAGCAGGGCAACTGGTTGGTTTTCCCGTGTTCGGGGAGGAGTCGGCAAAAAAAGCGGCTACAGTGTTACTGCAAAGGGGTGTGAAATGTGCGATCGTCAAGCTGGGTGGTAAAGGTGCTTTCTGTGCAACTGCTGAGGAAACCTTTTTTGTACCTGCGTTTCCAGTTCAGACAGTTGACACAGTTGCTGCAGGGGATGCGTTTAATGGCGGTTTAGCAGCAGCACTTTTTGAGGGGCTTTCCTTGCATCAGGCGGTTGTTTGGGGTGCGGCGGCGGGTGCATTAGCCACGACGAAACCAGGGGCTCAACCCTCGCTTCCAGATAGAGTGACGTTTGATGCGTTTCTTGAAGAAAGGGGAGTGGGTGGGTAGGGGCGAGGTAACCCCGCCCTTACAGGATTAGGGAGTGGGTAGGAGGGTCATGTCTAGCGATAAGCCGATGCCGCGTCTACGAACTGTTGATATGGGGAAATATTCAAATAAATGGATTCAATGTAGATATACCACAACCCTCAAAATCCTTAATATTTCTAGTAACAAGGGTCATAGAATGTATTTTAGCTGTTGCTGCTATAAGTATATCAGCTTGAGATCGCTGTTTACCTTGAGTCCTCAACAAGCCTCTCAATTCACCTGAATATTTGGCAATTTCTGAGGTGATAGGGAAAATTTGACAGTGAGTTGTCAGAAAGTTTTCTAGCCAGTTTTGGACTTTAGCATTAGGCTTCGCTGTTAAACCATAATATATTTCCTCAATTGTAATAACACTTAAGTTAATAGACGTCACAGTGCCACTCCATGTTATTACCCCTGGATTGGGAATCAGGCGAGTTAATTCACTGATAATATTAGTGTCACAAAGATTACTCATCCTCGTTTTCAGTAAAAGGATTGTCGCGATTGCTTCGTAGTGGGATCTCTAAACTATAATCTTCCTCTGTACATAACTGCTGAAGTTCTTTCAATACTTCAGCTAGAGATGTTTTTGCCGCTTTTTCTCGCCAGCTTAAAAATTCTTTAAAAAGCTCAGGGTCGAGAATTGCAGCCACTAATTCCTCTTCTGTGTAGATTAGCTGAGGTTCAAGGCTTGTCGCACTAATTATTGAGGGTAGCTGGTTTTGGGCTTCTTCAAGTGTCCATTTCATTCTAAAAATCTCCAAGGTTTGGAAGCATTTAGTTACTGTTAGTGGTTAGTTGTTACCCGGATTTCTCACTCATATTTCAACAATAAGCCTGAGATGCCCATACAGTCTGGACTTGAGATAAAATACCACCATCCCATGCTAGTATGATTTGTACGCTCGTCTAAAACCCGTAAAATCTATGCAGGATAAAGGTTTGGTAATAGCGATCGCAAGGCTTGTGAGAAATCCGGGGTTAGTGGTTAGTTGTTAGTTGACTTCAAACCTCTTGACAGAAGTTAACATAGTTATGTTTTATTGTGCCTACCTACTTACTGCTTGAAGTGCGGAGTGAACAAGTAAATCATTCACCAATATCCTCGTTCCACAGTTGGGGGTTGGTTTCAATAAACTCACTCATCATGTGTTCGCATTCGTCAAGGTTCAAATCGATGACTTCTACGCCGTGAGATACCATAAATTCTCTAGCACCGGGAAAGGTTCTTGATTCTCCGGCAATGACTTTTTTTATACCAAACTGCACAACTGCACCAGCGCACAAATAGCACGGCATTAAGGTTGAATAGAGTGTTGTACCCTTATAGCTGCCAATTCTACCAGCGTTACGCAGGCAATCAATTTCGGCATGGGTGACAGGATCTCCTTCTTGGACGCGCTTATTATGTCCCCTACCGATAATCTTGCCATCCTTGACGAGAACCGAACCAATGGGAATTCCTCCTTCTTGTTTCCCTTGTTTTGCTTGTGCGATCGCAGCCTCTATAAATTCGTCCATGTTTTAAATTCTCCTATGATGTCAAAACAACTCGTATTAATGGACCATGATGGTGGTGTAGATGACTATCTAGCAACTATGCTGTTGATGACGATGGATCATATCCAACCTCTTGGCATCGTAGTCACTCCAGCTGATTGCTATGTCCAAGCAGCGATCAGCGCCACACGTAAAATCCTAGATTTGATGGGAAGTTTTCATATCCCCGTGGCAGAAAGCACCGTGCGCGGTATCAACCCATTCCCACGCCTCTACCGTCGCGATTCGTTTATCGTAGACCATCTCCCTATTCTCAATCAAGGCGAAACTATTCGCACGCCTCTGGTTGCAGAATCTGGTCAAGATTTCATGGTCCAGGTATTGCTTGAGGTAAAAGAACCTGTCACGTTGATGGTAACTGGTCCATTGACTACAGTAGCAACAGCATTGGATCAAGTACCAGATATTGAAGCTAAAATTCAAAAGATTGTCTGGATGGGAGGTGCGCTGAATGTTTCTGGCAATGTGGAAAAAAGTCTAGAAGCAGGACAAGATGGTTCCGCAGAATGGAATGTTTATTGGGACCCTATTTCTGCGGCGCGGGTATGGCAAACGCAGATTGAAATTATCATGTGTCCTTTAGATCTGACTAACAATGTGCCTGTGACATCCGAGATCGTTTATCAAATGGGGCGACAACGCCACTATCCCATCTCCGATTTGGCGGGACAATGTTATGCACTAGTTATCCCCCAAGATTATTATTTTTGGGATGTACTAGCAACAGCTTATCTTGCTCACCCGGAGTTTTATCAACTACGCGAGTGGGAAACAGAAATTATCACCACTGGCTTGAGTCAAGGGCGTACCAGGATCGTGTCTGGAGGTCGGAAGATTTATGCAATGGACATGGTAGACAAGGCGCGTTTCTACGCTTATATCTTGCAGCAATGGGCGAGGTAGATTTAGTTAGTTGTTAGTTGTTGGGTGTTGGGTGTTGGGAGTGAGTAAAGAATCAATAGTCCAAAGTTCATAGTATAGTAGATGTGTCTAGAGTCAAATGACTATAGTAAACAGAGTTTTTGGCTATTGACTACCTGCTCCTATCCTCACTCTAGAAAGTCCAATCCTAAGCAAATAGCTGCAACGCTTCCTGCTACGCAAATTTCTCCTTGAATTATTTTGTCTTTGACTGATTTTTGTGGAATGAGAACAACTTCTATTTCTTCTGTAATGTCCAACTTTTGCTCTCCCAACTTGATCACGTTTTCTGCTAAAAATAAATGTATTTTGTTAGTATCTTTGCTAGGCTTATCGTACAAAGTTGCTATTTTTGTCACTTCTTGGGCAATATAACCAGTTTCTTCTTGTAGTTCTCTTCTTGCTGCAGCTTCATCACTCTCTTCGGCTGGGTCGAAACTACCTGCTGGGAGTTCTAGAAAAAATTCACTTACGGCATGTCTGTATTGACGGACAAAAACAATATCTCGGTCGCTAGTAATAGGTAAAATCAGAGCAACGTCTGGTTTAATATTGACAAAATAATCATCTATAATCCTATCGTTAGGTAATTTTATTACATCTTGCCTCACCTTGCACCAGTGATGATCTAAGACAATTTTTGAGCGCAAAATCTTCCATTTTTGTAAGTTTGTCATAAATTATGAAAAGATAGATACCGAAATACTTTAATTTCAAACAGCCAGCAATCACTATATGAGAATCTTATATCATTTGTGAAAAATTTTAAGTGGCGTAGGGTGGGCACTGCCCACCCTACATGTATTTCAAAAATCCAATAGGAATCCTATATTAAGCATTATCATGCAAATAGAGGTAGAAGAATTTACTGTAAACAAGCGCTTTCCTTTGACCATCAGTCGGGGCACAACGTCTCAGACAACAAATTTATGGGTAAGAATTTCCCATGATGGAACCGAAGGTTGGGGGGAAGGATCGCCGTTTAATGTCGGCAATCATCTGCAATCCACTGAAGTGATCAAAGTTGCATTGCAGCAAATAGCATCTTATTTGAAAGCATTTAGCCCATTGCAGCGCTCCTCAATTGAGCTAGTGTTAACAAAAGCACTGGTTCCTTCATCTGCAAAAGCGGCGTTGGATATGGCAATGCACGACTGGTTGGGAAAATCCGTAGGGCTACCTCTGTGGCAGATGTGGGGACTTGAACCCAACTTGATTGTGCCGACTTCGGTGACTATTGGCATCAATTCACCAGAAGGGGCAAGGGCTAGGGCGCGGGACTGGTTGCAATTTACTGATGTACGTGTTTTTAAGGTAAAATTGGGTAATCCTGATGGCATTGCCGCAGATCAGAGGATGATTATGGCAGTGCGAGAAGAAGCACCGATCCCAGAGTTGTACGTAGATGCAAATGGGGGGTGGAGTTTGTCAGATGCAGAACTGATGTGTACTTGGCTGGCGGATTTAGGTGTAAAGTATGTGGAACAGCCACTGCCACGAGGGCAGGAAAAAAATTTAGCGGAACTTAAAATGCGATCGCCTCTACCTATTTTTGTCGATGAAAGTTGCTTTACTAGCTTTGATATTCCCCAATTGGCAAACTGTGTGGATGGGGTTAATATTAAACTCATGAAATCTGGGGGCTTAACTGAGGCAATGCGGATGGTACATACGGCGCGGGCTCATGGGTTGCAAGTGATGTTCGGTTGCTATTCTGACAGTACACTAGCTAATACAGCAGCGGTGCAGCTTGCCCCACTAGCTGACTATATAGATTTAGACAGTCACCTCAATTTAATCGATGACCCATTCACGGGTGCGTTCGTACAAGAGGGGAGAGTTTTGCCAAACAATTTACCAGGCTTGGGGGTGGAACGTCGTGCGTCTGCCACTTAATCAACGAGTAGCTATCTTACTGCATGAGGGAATTCTCGGTTCCCATGGCAAAACAGGGTTGTCAATTTTACGTTACAGTGAGGCTCCAATTGTAGCAGTGATAGATCGTGTGTGTGCCGGAAAATCCCTGCTGGAACTCACGGGTATCAAACGTGATGTGCCGATAGTCCCATCGGTTGCAGCGGCATTGAAGTACCAACCCCAAGTGTTAGTCATAGGTATTGCCCCCAAAGGAGGTGTCATGCCAAATGATTATTGGCATGAACTCAAGGACGCCTTATCAGCGGGAATGTCTATAGTGAATGGTTTGCACACACCATTAGCAACCATTCCCGAGTTAAAGGCACTGCTGAAACCAGGGCAATTGATTTGGGATGTGCGGAAAGAACCACCCAATCTAGAAGTAGCTAGTGGTATGGCACGTACTCTTTCCTGTCGTCGAGTGTTAACTGTAGGCACTGATATGGCAGTCGGCAAAATGTCAGCAAGCTTGGAGTTGCATTGGGCGTCACGACTGCGAGGCTGGCGTTCTAAGTTTCTTGGTACAGGTCAAACTGGTTTAATGTTAGAAGGGGATGGTGTGCCATTGGATGCTGTACGGGTGGATTTTGCCGCCGGTGCTGTAGAACAAATGGTCATGCGCTATGGCAAAAACTATGACATCCTGCATATTGAAGGACAAGGTTCGCTGCTGCATCCCGGTTCCACAGCAACACTACCCTTGATACGTGGTTCTCAACCAACGCAGATGATACTGGTACATCGTGCTGGACAAACTGAGGTGGTAAATAGTTTTCCAATTCCACCTTTACCAGAGGTGGTACGGCTTTATGAAATGGTTGCTAGTGCATCTGGTGCTTTTCCATCAGTTCCTGTGGTTGGTATTGCTTTGAATACAGGTCATTTAGATGAGTCTGCTGCCAAGGATGCGATCGCCCAAACTGAAGCAGAAACTGGGCTACCCTGCACAGATGTAGTACGTTTTGATGCTGATAAGTTGTTGGATGCAATGTTGCAGCGGTGATTTAGGGAGTGGGGGAACCCACGGCTTAAGTCGTGGGATTGTAATTTTTGATTTCTGGTCGCATCAGGTAAAGCACCTCCTCGATCAGGAGTATCCAAACGCCAAAAAGGTGATTCACGCGCAGGCAACAATCTTAACACCCATCAGCCGGCAGCGCTTTACAAAACCTTCCTTCCGGTTGAAGCACGCCGCCTGCTGGAACGCTTGGAAATTCACTACACTCCAAAACATGGCTCCTGGCTCAACATGGCCGAAATTGAACTCGCCGCCCTGACCCGTCAATGCCTCGACCGCCACATTCCAGACCTTCCAACCTTGCGTTTCTGAGATTGCCGCCTGGAATGCCTCCAGAAATAACCTTTCCCACAAAATTGACTGGCAATTTACTACCACAGACGCCCGCATCAAACTCAAACGCCTCTATCCGGTTATCGACGATTAAGACCTACTAGTACCGCGAGGCGGAATTTAAAATTCGCTCATTCAAAATTCAAGCCGGAATATGGCGTAAGCGTTTCGTTGATTTGGAATGGTAACTCTATTTACGCACCCGCTGTACTAGAGTCTATTTTCTTCCCCTACACCCCACACCCCGTTCTTCGTCAAAATCTTGAGAATTTCCATAGTGCAGATGTACTATAAACGGTTGTGTCGCAAAAACGATTTGAGGACAGTACATCCTTTTTAATTCCTGTTGCTTATTGGGCGATGCCAAAAAGTTGAGACACCAATTCTATTGATGCTCGGACATTTCCTTTTTCAACGCCTTGAACTTGCCCTTTGCGAATCATGTTCATTGCCTCCATTCCTCTCAAGGTTCGTCGTGCTGTGTTGAACGAACCAAATCCCATTCCCGGTTTTGTCAACCGCTTGATGAATCGGTGATCCTGCTCTACTCGGTTGTTCAAATACTTGACCTGCCGTAGTTCTGTAGTTTCGGGTAGTTGTTCATCGGCTGTAAGTTGATTGATCGCAGGAGGGTAAGCTGCATTCTTATCCACATTGATTACCCTTGGCACCTGAGTGTGAGGAGCATTGAGCATTTTACGCAAAAACCGCTCTGCTGCCGCAGCATCGCGTTTGGCACTTAGCAAAAAGTCCAAGGTGTTCCCAAGGGAATCTACTGCACGATACAGATACTTCCACCGACCTTTGACCTTTATATAAGTTTCATCGACTCTCCACCAATCGTTCGTGCTTCGTAGATGAGGACGAATCCGTTTTTCCAATTCTGGAGCGTATTTCAACACCCAACGGTTAATGGTTGAGTGGTCTACTTCCACACCCCGTTCCTGCATCATCTCTTCCAAGTCTCGGTAGGACAATGCATACCGACAATACCATCTCACATTCAGGAGAATGATCTCTGCCTGGAAATGACGCCACTTGAATATAGGAGGAGTAGACATGGGCAGCGAAGCGATAACTACAGAAGCTTTCCTACCCTACCATCTCACTCTACTTCTTGCGACACAACCCAAACAAACGTCTAACCTTGTTGAAACTCCTTTCCCACAAGCTTTCTAGACTTTAATGTATCATTTTTAGGAGTACACCTTAACAGGGGTAGATCTGGCACTGCCGCTTCAGAAACGCCAATCCTTCATAGGCGATCGCTTCCGGCGTCGATGCCAGGTCGCGCCAGACGCAGGCACTAGATGCCAGTTCCTGATTCTGAAAGTTAAAACTTTCAATTACCAGCCATTGATTATACTGCAAATCCTGGAGGGCGGCGAAGATGCTGGCCCAATCAAGGTGCCCCGTGCCTGGAATGCCGCGATCATTCTCGCAAACATGCAAATGCTTAAGATGTCGTCCGGCGCTTAAAATTGCATCGGCAATATTCTTTTCTTCAATGTTAGCATGAAAGACATCAAGCAGTAAGCCAATGTTGGGATGGTTGACTTCGTTACAGAGTGCTACACCATCTGCAATTGTGTTGAGGAAGTAAGTTTGATACCGATTCATCGGCTCCAGCGCTAGCGTGACGCCATACTGCATTAAGGTAGCTCCCAGGATTTGCAAACTTTCCACGGCACGCTGCCACTCATCCACCGTGCGACGGCGACGACACAGATAGCCGATGGGTGCCAGGAGGGGTCCTACCAGTAGACTGGAGTTCAACTCTGCGGCAACCTGAATCACCTGCTGTAAAAACGACAGGGTCTGCTGGCGGATAACTGGATCATCATCAATCAGACTATGTCCCATGGTTAGCCCACAACATAGCGTGCAGTTCAGTTCACATCGCTCAATTTCTGCCCTAATCTTCGCGGCGGGGAAATCATCAAACTGATATCGAGCAATCTCAACACCGTTAAAGCCCTGCTCTTTGAGTTGAGGTAAGAGCGCAAGATTTGATTGGTCAAACGTCTTTGTCCAGAGGAACGTGTGGACACCAAACTTCATGTCGATTACCCTCAAAGCATTAATCCTCCAACGTTTCTTCGCCTAAGAAAGCCAGCAGTTGCTCGACCAAATAGTCAGGGCACTCTTCTGGAATGTAGTGACCGCAGTCTTTGATCATCCCACCCCGGACATTCTCAGCGATCGCTTGCATGGTCTGGAACATCCTCATACCCGTCGCGGTTTGACCACCCAATGCCAAAACAGGCATTTTGAGCTTGACTTTGGCATATTCCTGATTTTGAATGATATCGTCAAAAATCGCCCTGTAGTAAGCGAATCCAGATCTCATGGCACCAGGGGCACAATAGCAGCGAACGTATTCATCTACATCAGCCTCGCGGATTGCCTCTGGATGGGTCGATTTCGTCTGGAAAAACCACGATAGATAAAGACGTTCTCGTCCCGCTGTCAGCGCCTCGGGTAGGTCGGGGACTGCGTGAAAGACAAACTGCCAGGTTTTCGATTCAGGCGATAGTTGAAATGCTTCTGGCGGCGTTACGCCAGGAATTGCAGCATCTAAAACGACCAGACGGCGGACTGTAGCCGAATAGGCAGCAGCATAAGCATAGGCAACCCAAGAGCCAACATCATGTCCGACCAGGAAGATCCGCTCCCAACCGAGTTGGTTGACTAACTCGTAAACATCTTCAGCAACGGTGCGAGTGTCGTAGCCGCTCTCCGGCTTATCGGAATCACCCAGCCCCCGCATATCAAGAGCAACGATGGTGTAATGCTGCGCTAGCATCGGCATCACATAGCGCCAAGCATACCACGTCTGTGGCCAACCGGCTAAGAGCACAAGGGGATCGCCTGTTCCCCCGCTAACATAGTGCAATCGAATGCCATTGATATTTGTGGTGTGATGAGTGAACAAGGAATTAAACGCATCGCAAAGAACAGGGGTGTTTGGCTGAAACATCTTATTGCCTTTTTGAAGTGAGTACAACTTTATGGGTCGTAATTGTGATTTAGTACTTACTCATAGGCTTTAACGGCATCCTCTAACAGATAGCCTTCAAACCCCTTATATGAATCAGTAAGCGAGGCCACCATTGATTCTAAATAACTAAAGAGTTGCTTAACCTCTCAAAAACTGACGCATCCACTCGTAGAAAAAACCACCTAATGTTAGACCGGCCGCCCCTACAAGACCCAAAGGGGGAGGTGCGGGCAAAGGTAGTTTAAGCCATGTAAAAAGGATGCCAATGACCCAACCTGCTATCAGTGAAAGTGTGAATTCTTTCATTTTTCTTCTGTTCACCTCATAAACTGTCTTTAAGCGTTAAGCACTGTGAATTATGTTTGATGGCACAGTCTCTTTTAGTAAGAGTAGCAAAAGAAAACTAAATTTATTTACAACTGTTTTAGCTTTGCAATTTCATAGATTTTAATGTCAGGAGTGCCAGCAATTAAGTTGGAAAACTTTTGCATAAACTCATGAAAATGTTTTGTTTGAAAATGTTCTGCGAGCGCCTCCTGACTTTTCCACTCCTCAAAAAATAAAAATGAATTCTCCCTGCTAGCATCTTCGTAGAAATTATAGCTAATACATCCTACCTCAGATCTGGAGGGGTCAAACATACTCAGCGCAAGTTGTATAACTTCTTCCTTTCTTTCTGGTCTTACTGTGAATCTTCCTGTTAGTACAACCATTCAAAATAACTCCTAACTTGATTTACAAACCGCTCTACCCTATCCTCTCTCAACATCAGGAGCTAGTAGGTTAGCAATTCACTGGTACAGTTATCCAAAGTCCAAAACTTCTAGTTTACCGAAGATATGTATTGCCAACAGCTATCACTTTGGTACTTAAATTAATGCCATACTTAAGTTCCTGAGATATGAATAAAGCCTTGTTTATAGGGTTGATGGATAACGAATTTGACGGTTCTAACAATAACTGACCACTTTTCTGCAATAGCTTATAATTCCTATTTTTGGCTCATGATGTATTCAGAAAAACACTAGTACTTTGGTTTGCTGCATTTATAAACACCCTTACATACTATCTGGATTTATATGGTGCAGTAATAAACAATCTTATTCTTGCATTCAATACACAAATATTTTTTTGTCCATTTAGCTTTGTTAATTTTAAATACGTTTGTTCTGGGGGCGGAAGCAATACGGTTCGGTTAAGGAATTTATTTGTTGAGGCAGGCAGGGGGGGAAAGAGTTGATAGACAATTGGTTTTTTCCTCCCCTGCTTATCCGAACGGTATTAGGGGCGGAAGTGACAGAATCAATAGTAAAGAGTCGTAACCGTTCAGGGGGGTAACGAGAGAATGAGGGTTACAGGCGATTTCATTTGATGATTTAGCCTCAGAACCTCAAATTTATAGGCTTGATGGTGCCTCAAACCCTATTAAATTCGTACCCCCCCTGAACGGTTACAAAGAGTCTAAGGTTTCTGAATTAATCTCACCACAGTGTATCCACCGAAATAAAAGCTGCCAAATCTCTAAATGCAGGGATAAATTAGTAAAAATACTGTTGATGATTGTGGATCAGAATGATTTCCTAGTTATATCCGCTAATAAACTTATGTTGTAACCGTTCAGGGGGGTAACCCCGGATTTCTCACAAAGATTTAAACGACTTACCCAAAATGCTTATGCAACTTAGACTTGAGATAAAATACCCCTTCAATGGACTGTCATGATTGACACTGCGTCTAAAATACTCAAACTATAAG
>Ga0209611_10011778_pt1 | contig 12483 bp, 5 predicted proteins | sample S1TSphgellanicum_3_FD_187693 | JGI IMG/M metagenome (GOLD analysis project Ga0209611, IMG submission 187693) | Host-associated microbial communities from peat moss isolated from Minnesota, USA - S1T2_Fc - Sphagnum magellanicum MG (SPAdes) (version 2) | ecosystem: Host-associated > Plants > Peat...
TCGCACTAAGTTTGATGAATGCATAAAATCTAAACAATATCATATTGCTTCAATATCTATTCATAGATCACATACAATGATGCCATTTCTCCAACAAGTGGTCATTAACAGTAGAAATCTTAAACCCTAAAGCCTTAATATTGTAACACAAATCCTTTTAACAAAAAAGCGGATAGAGTTGGAAAAAAGATGGAGAATTAGACTAAAACCATAGACAAATCAAATAAAGACTTACAAAAATAGGAAGATCTAATTGATGGACTTGGAATGAATAGGGAAAATAGAGTTTAGACCTTTGTGATATGAAAGCTAAAAAATCTAATAATTAAAGAAAGGAAGTTAAAAACTCCAAGTTATTTTGAAGTTGGTGGCAAAATCTTGTCCTTTAGTATTCTTGCTATGCACCTTGTTCAATTTTTGTATTATAGCAATGTCAAGTGCTCGAATCAAAAATAGTGTTGAAAAGTTTGTCACCAATTATTGTTTGGTGTAGATAGCAATTGCAACATTCTTAATGAGGGTTGTTGCAGGTCTATCGGTGTTATACAACTCAACAAGATGGTTGTATTGTGCATACAACTAAGGAAAGAAGGAAAGGCCCTACATATCCTTGGGACCCAAACCATTAGCGACCATTAAAATGAAAAACTTTGAAAACCTATCATAAATACCAATGACCACAACTTCTATTGTGCCCAATTCTTCCAATTTTGGTCTCTCCATAAATCCTTGTATGGAACCCCACGCTATAGGGCTCAACAGGAAATGACTAAAATCTATCTATCTAGTAAATATCAATTGTTTCAATTCGAATTAAACATGCATTAAAAAATTAGTTCTAATTTGTTGACATGTGTTTTTACACTCTTGTAAAACATTCTATTGGAAATATAGTAAACTATTGTTTTCTAGCAGCCTATACATGAAACTACAATTTTCCAATAGCTCATACTGCCCATATAGGAAACCGATTTTTTTAATGTTAATCCTCTTTTACAGACTTTCCCAACCTTCCTAGACTTTAATATCTCTATTTATTGGGAAGGATACCATCAAGAGCATATATGCAACCAATGGTTCAAATAGTGAAGTGAGAATTCTTTAAACTAAATCCAAATGTTTCAAGTTGATCCACATATTGAATTATTCTAAACATTACAAGGAGGATTCTTGTCCTACTAATAGGCATTCCATTATCTTTTTTTTTGCTACTGTAATCTTTCATGCCACTGCCTTTCCGTATTAACACTTGCCCCATTATCATGACCTTCATCGCATTGCCCTTTATCCATGCCCCCTCTTCTAAAACTTGTAAAGTAAACAAAACAGAGAATTTCCCAAAGAATAAGTTGATCTTTTCACACCACCATTAGTCAAACTAGGTTACATCCCAACAAAACAAATAGTGATTATTGCAGATTGGAAACCTCCATGTTTCATAGAAAAAAAACAATTTATTACCTATTACAATTATGCGTGCACATATTTGGGTTTGTGAAGGTTTCAATCTCACTTGCTTACCTTGGTCCTCAATGTCAAACACAAATAGAAAACATGCAAAGTAACAACATGAATTTCAACAGTTATAGTTTAGGTGGTTCTTAATGATGTAAAGAGAAATTCAAGTGTAGTGTTCATGGATATTAGTTAAGGTGTGAAGAAACATTAAGCTTCAAAAATAGCTCATACCTTCCATTTTTAGTAATCAAAAGTGCTGAATGCCATGAACAATTATAAATGATTGGTAATCCTTTTCAAACATGTGCACCTTTAAGTTTTGACACACCCACATCCTAACCAAGTTGAACAAACTGTGTTTGGCATACAAAAATGTTTGACCACTTATGTGATTCTAGGAAGGAAAACTAGGATTCAATGTTTGAAAAGAACTTCTAATTAGAAGTTTGTGCAAACTAGCGTACAATTGCTAGTGGATCCTAAAGTCCATCTTTGTTACTTCAATGCAAAGCTTTAATAACAAAACAAGCTTCCTCATCCTTCTGTGCCCACCTCTTATCCTAAGTTCAAAGACAATTATTGATAAAAAATATAAATCCAAATGTCCGGATCCCTAGCAAGACACATCAATCAACACAAGAACAATCCTTTAGTTGTGTAGTCTTTGCAATAGAACAAGCAAAGTAGGTTTAAAACGCAACGCAACAATACCGATTGCATTTTTGTTATCCACATTAGGAGGATTCCATGATGTTACACTCATAGTCGACAATCCAAAAGGCTTCCCTTGCTCCACACATTGGTGTACCTGCCAAAAATTTAGCAAGATGGGAAAGTAAGTGGCACATTAAGGGGAATGTAGTCTATGCAAGCAAAAAAATCTCAACCATGATGGTGAATAGGACACAAGAGGTTCATGGGAGCCCACAAAAAAACATATAATGCACAACTCAGTAACATTACCATCACTTTGGAGGTAAGGCTACTTTCTGTTCAATAAACCTTTCAATTTCTTAGTCCTAATAGTGATGACAAAATGAGAGGATGTACTTACCATGAAACGATAGTAAGACTCATAGATATGGAAAGGAAGGGACCACCTAGAAAATAGGATCACATCAAACAATGCAAGTGACATCCTTTTTGGATTTGCCAACTCCTCACTTTCAAAAGGGACCTATTCTTCAGAGCCCTCCTCCCACTGGTATGTGTAGAAGACCTCTCTAATTCCTTATTTTCAACAAGTGTGTCAGCAAGATTTTTCAAAAATGCAAGCACACATAACTTTTTGGCCACCCCTTTTACTATTATTGGTCAACATTGATTAGCAGCCTTGTCCAATGTCCTATGACCTTTTCAAATGGTGGCACAACCCCATTGATATGTTATTTATATGTTGACGATTCCTTAATGTCAACCCTCATGCCTTGAGTAACCTTTTGCAACGAATTTTTGACCCCTTTCACTTTGAGTGGCCACAACTTACATGTTTCTTCACCATTTTAAGCGATTCAAAGCATCATGGGAGCACCCATAGCCAACTTACAATTGGTCTTTGAAAAGCATTGCCAACTAATCACTCAATAAAAAAACAAAGGTTTGCATGCCATTAAGTGTTTGGACACCGACCTCTCTACCCTAGTAGGAATTCCATATTTGCACTCATGTTCACCAATATCTAGCTTTCTTTGTATTCCTTGATAGCATCAACCCAACATCAACTAACATCAAAATTGGTGTCATTCATGTTTATTTCTTTTCAATATGTCAACTAGCATCAACCATTTGAATGTTCCAATGAAAATAATTACAACAAAAATGGATTTTTATTTTATGAGAACAAAATTTGGGAAGCTTCCTAATTATTAAAACTTCTAATTATTGAAGATGTCATCTAGATTGGACTTCCCAATCCACATTTGAACATCATACTATTTCTATTCTAGAAATTCTCAAGCTATGTAATTTTGCCAATAACCAAAGCATTAGCAATGGTTGGATGGTGTTGTTGAATGCCCCCAAAACCAAACTTAAAAATCATTGGAAGAAATTTATAGGTGGTTTGCAACAACCTTTTGTCACCCTAGTGCACCATTATTAACTTCTCCCAGAGACATTATAAACTTTGAAATGTTTGAATGCATATTCCACTTGTGGTCAAATTATTACAACCATTGCACAAAGTTTTCAAACATGTTAAGCCCTTATTGCTTACATCTTTGTTATCCAATTTGGGGGAAAGAAAAAGCCAACTTAATCAACCTTTTAAGTGATCAATTGAAGGCGCTTGGACCTTAGAACTTACAAGTGAACATTAAAAGTGGTCCTAAAATCATCAAACTTGTTGGATGATTTTGTTATCTATGACAATACACACTAGTTAATTCCCAACACAAATCCTTGAATGGAAAACCTAATATGATACCATCGGCTAAACATAAAAAAACACACTTTGATTTTTTATTTTGAAGAAGCAGCCATTGCATGTTTGTTGTCAAAATTGATATCATACTCATAAAGCCATTGCCCAATTTGTTAACACTACAGGGAACAAGCGTTATAAAGCATAATATCCTTCTCAACAAGTAGGAAAGAGTTCTAGTTCTTCATTGGCTATTATGTTTCTTCATTTGCATTTATGCTTCTTAGTGAGGCCTTCATCACACATTTTGTAGGTCTTCATTGAATAGGGGCTTTATGTTGTGCAACACCCTCAAGCTAGGGTGTTCCCCGAATAACAAGCCCTTGACATCTAGCTTTGGTGGCCTATTATTTCAACCCTTGTGCATTACTACATTTAGTGAATCCAAATTGACCAAAATAGAGAATTTTTTAAGGAGAAGAGTTAGACAGTTGAATGTTTTTATTCTTTGAAAATATTAAATATTGACTCCATTAAAATTTAATCTTGAGGGTTTGAAGAGTCCCAACACCATTTTCAACTCCAAACTAAATACCTACATGTTTCAATTCAAAGTTGATTTTTTGTTCAAAATTAAGAAAATTTCTTCTTTTAGGAACCTAAATCTAAAGGTTTTAAAAAATTCCACACAAAAATATTAAACTCTCAAAATTATTTAATTAAAAATCTTAGTTTATGAGATTAGTAAACATGTAAAAAAAGAATTGGGTATGCACGAGGTGGTTGCTTTTGGCTTGAATTGACCTTAGTTAATTTGGCACCATGTACCCTCACAAGCCTCATATGGATATTGTAAATCATATCACAAAAATGTGATTTAGGTAAGATTGACATGGGCTGTTTTCTACCATCAAAGGGAATAATGCATCTTGTCTAAGTTTTTTTATGTAGACTAAGTTAGTGATAGAAACCCATGACAAACTTTGTATTTTCCACCTATGATTTTGTGCCCATCACATGGCATATTCACAAACATGCATTATAATTTTGTTAAATAAAAATGAATATATCTAAAGCTACCAAGTTGTGTGAGAAAAGGTGTTTGTCTATGGAAATTATTGATGGAATTAAATATTCTTTAAAACATTGAGATGACTATGATTTCCTATGACAATAAAATGCCACTGATCAATCTATCTAATAATCTAATGTTACAATGCTAGAATCATCACAATACTTGAAAAAAATTTGGTGTTTTGCAAGTTACACCCCTATTTTCACGAGATCAAATTGCTTACATTTTCACAAGTTCACTTGGTCATACATTAATATTTTTCAAAAACTTCAAAGTGAGCTTGGATTAGGGTGTACAAACAAGTTCAACAACAAAGTAGAAGTTGCATTTGATATTTACAAGCCACATTGACAAGTTATCTTCAATGTCATGAGACATTGGTGATTTGGACATTAATACCAATGACAATTTTTTTAACAAATTGTTTAATGACATTCCCAAAGGAGTTTATGTTCAATGATTGTTCATCTTCCTTGATGTTGTAGCTCTTATTGTTACACTTGTTTGCATTTCTTACATATTTGCATTAAGATTAAGGTGAGGTGTTGGAAATTACATTGATACCTCATTCATTTGCATGCAATTTAATATGTAAAATCATGCATTTCATGATTAATGTAACAAATTTGTGATGATAAAAAAACAATTAGAGTGTCTCACCTTGCATTTTTGAAATTACATCTTGACTCATGCACATGGTTAATAGTGTAGCCATGGGTTAATTATGTTCTAGCATTACTTATAACATTTGGCAAACTAGTAGCCATTACATGGCTTATTATTTTTAACAACTTAATTACTATCCAATAATCTATCAATCATCTATATATCAACTACATGTTGATATGTCAAAACTCAACCTTCCTATCATTTGTGTAGTTCCCACCATTTCATTACTATAAAACTAGAAAACTATTCATTCTCATTAGAAATGTTAACAACCATCAATTTAGGTAGCACTCAAGTCAACTCATCAAAACAAATCATACACCTTTAGTATCATGTTTATTAATTTTAATGGCATTGATAACTCAAGATGTTTCTTTCTATAGAGGAAAACAAGGTTACACATGTTGGAATATGGTCAAATATAGTAAAGGAGTTAATAGAACCTAATCCATCATGTCACTTGAACAAAATCTATTAGTAGTTAGAGATAACTTGCCAAGTCAATAAAACATGATCAATGGTTGCACAACATAGATCAATAGTTATGGTAGTTCACATGAAGTTATTGTTGCTTAAGGATCCAATGGATGATCCAACATATGATGTTGATCATGTAATTAATAGTTGATTGAATGGATAACAAGTAGTCTTCACCAAATTAACAACTAAGTTTTAGCCATGCAATCAATTGTTTTCAATGTATAAATTGGCTTTAATTGAAATGTGCATATACCATGTTTTATGTTCTTCCAATCATTCCGCTTAAGATTTTTGTATCACTTTTAATCACTGTTGTCTCTTGTAAGCTACTATGGACTTTGATTGTTCATAGGTTATGGGCCCACCCATTGACAAATTTGAATGCAAGAACTACATGTTGTGGAGGCTTAATATGCAAACTCTCTTGCAAGTGAAGGAATTGTGGGGATTCATTGACATGACATAAGTGAAACCAGATGACTATGATGTTGCTGCCACTACCGATTACACCAAGATGGAAAACAAAGCTTGAAACTTTCTAGTCCAAAACGTGCTTGACAATCAATTCATGATTGTCCAAAGAGAAACCATTGCACATGGGACCTAGGAGGTTTTTGAGAAACAATATGTTGATAAAGGACTTGTTAATAAGATTTTTCTGACCAAGAAGATTTTCATGTCTCAGATGAGCCCTATCGACACCATGTAACAATAGTATACAAACTTGGAGCGATGGTTGAGGAGCTGGATGCCATAATAGCAAAGGTCCTTAATGAAGTCAAGGTGATGGTTCTCCTCATGAGCTTGCCATAAAGCTATCAATATTTTATCATTGCACTCGAATCATTCAAGGTTGCGAATTTTTTAAGGTGTACTAAAATCTTGTCACAATGTCATTTTTTCTATCTTTTTTACTTAGTCCTTTTTTACCACATAAAAACACATGTATGGATGATTATGATGGAATCTAGAATTGTAATGGTAAAAAATCTAGTCCTTTAAAATTTTTTGACAACTTTTGTTTCATTATTTTTTATGGGGATCAAAATATAAAGTGATCTAAAAGGATTGCAATAAGAACTAGGCCCTTTTCGTCCTGTGTGGTACACTTTAAAGGATTTTCACCCTCAAGGAAAAAGATTGCACAGACTATTCAATGAAAAATTCATGTGTAAGGAGAAAGGGGAATCCTCCCAAACCATTGAAACAACATTGATAGCTCAAAAACATTCTGAATCCAAAAGGAGCATGAGGGACAAGAGTAAAGACATATGTTACTATTGTAAAAAAGCAAGCCATTGGGCTAAAGATTGCAAGAAGAAAAAGTTTGATGCAATGTGTAAACAAAAGACAAAAGAAGGAAATGTTGTTGATAATGAAGCTTAAGCATTTGTATTGGCCTTGATTGCAAGTCCTATTGAGAATAATGCTTGGCATATAGATTTAAGTGCCTCCATGCATTTGTCTTCTCATAAGGAATGGTTTAGAGATTATAAAAAACTTCACCCATCAAAATCTGCATGGGTGATAATTTGGTTTAGGAAGCAATAGGAAAGGGAAACATTCTTCCAAGGGTATTTGTTGATGTACTACATGTGCCTAAAATTACTAAAAATTTGTTTGTTGTGAGTAGGGCTACTTCACAAGGGCATTTTTAAAGTTAAAAAATAGTGAGTGCATAATAAAAAACATGTAGAAATAAGTTGTTTGTTTTGACAAGAAACACATGAAAATCGACTTTACAAGTTGTAATGCAACACAAAGTCAAACATGAAGGAGCACACTGAGGTTGCTAACTTTAGAAATAGCAACACCGAATTTAATGTAGAGGAGTGCATTCAAGTTGTTAGTCGTGGAGAAGACAACTTTCACTTATGGCACGAATAGTTGGGCCATCTCAATGTGGAGGAAATCAAGTTGTTAGCATGATATAACCTTGTGGAAGGTTTGTTGCCATTTCGTGAAGGATGCATGCTTGGGAAGCAACATTGAAAACCTTTCCCGAGTGAAGGCACATTAAGGTGCTACCCAAAAATGGCATATGTGGAGTAAACAATTTTTCTTTTTTAGAATTTTTAATTCAAATGTTTAATGTTTTGGTAATGTAAAATTGTCCATTTGAAAGTAGGAGGCAAGTGGAATACGTAAAACTTAAACTTACAAGTTTCTAAATTGTGACACATGTTTCAATTTGATCAATTAGGGGAAACGTTAAAAGCAAAAAAAGGGTTCTTTTAATTTTTATAATTGGCCATTGTTATGTAAGGTAATAATGTCCTTTTTTACAAAACAAAAATTCTCAATTTTTCCATTTTAATAAATCATGGACTTATAAACTATATCTCATGGAATCTTGATAAATTAAAATATTAAACTTACTTGTAAACCCTTATTTTAACATTATAATAACCTCACAATCATATTAGGAGGAAAAAAAAACATTTCATACATGTTTATTATGTAATAAAAGTCCATAAATGTTTTTATGGACTTTGACCAAAAATGTAACATTGCTTTAAAAATCCAATTTGTAATGAAATGATGATATATTATTTTCAAATTTGATTTTACAAATGTTGTAGATTAGTTAAAGGAGTCCCTTCTATAATTTTCAATCATATCCAACTTAAACATATTATACCAGACTTAAAGGTACCCCCCCCAAACTACCCTTGTGATACCAAAAAATGGACACCTTAGTATGCCTAAACCCTCCTTAAGGAAGGTGCATCAAGAGTTTCTAATGTCCTTGAGCTAATCCACTTAGAAATTTGGGGATCAGCCAAGACTTTTAGTAGGGAAAGCAAAGTACTTTGTAACATTCATAAATGACCTATTTCAAAAAACATTTTGCTATTTCATGAAACACAAAGGAGAATGTTTGAAAAATTCACAAAGTTCAAAGCTTTTGTTGGGAAACCAATCTAGGAAGGAAATCAAAATAGTGAGGAGTGATAATGGGGGTGAATATTTGTCCAAGGGATTTTAGTAGTTTTTAAAGGACTATGGAATCCAACATTAAACATTTGCACCCTATATTCTGTAACAAAATGGCATAGTTGAGCATTTCAATAGGATGATTGTGGAATCAACTCACTCAATGTTTCATCAAAGAGATATTAGTGTGAAGTCCTAAGCTAAAGTCATCAACACATCTATGTATTTGAAAGTGAGGAGTCTTCACAAGGTAGTTGATAGTAAGACACCATAAGAGGCTTGGAGTGGGAAGAAACCTAAGGTTTGTCATCTTCAAGTCTTTGGAAGCATAGATTATGCTTGGAGGCCATCCCAAACAAAAACAAATTTGGAACCCAAAAGCACCAAATGCATGTTTGTTGGGTATAACATAGATTTTAAAGCTTATAAATTGGTGGATTATGCCACTAGGAAGATCAAACTTAGCTGTGATGTAATCTTCAATGAAATAACACCAACAATGGGTTTTAAAACAAATGCATTGCAAGATAATGAGAAAGGAATTGGAGCAGTGGAGGTCAACCAAAATCCCATGTTGTGTAGCATATTGGAAAACAATGGTGAAGCTAAGGCTACTGCTCAATGATCTACCCCATATTTCAATCTTCGTCTTGAAGGAATGCGTTTGCAAAATGGTGGACTTAATGACAACCTCCAAGGAGTCGAGAACAATAGCTTGAGGGCAAAATGATGAATGTTGATCCATCATTGACTAGAAACATTATTACAATTAAAAGAATGGATTTGTTAGGGTTTCCGTTAAGAGAGCTTTTTACTCACTTGAAAAGTGCACCCCAAAACATAGCTATTGATTTCATTTGCATGGTCACTGACATTGATGAACCTCTCACATTATCAAAAGCCTTGCAAAGTGAAAACAAGATGCAATGGGAGCATGTGGTCTAGGAAGAATATTGATCTTTCATAAAAAACCGAACTAGGGATTTGGAAGAGTTGCCCAAAGGGAGGAAGCTAGTAAGTAGTAAGTGGGTGTTTGGAGTCAAGTGCAAGGTTGATGGGGGTGTGGATCACTACAAGGCAAGGATTATTGTAAGAGGTTCATCTCAAATTCATGGCGTTGATTTTGACAAAACATATGCACCCTTGGCAAAATTTGTTTCAATAAGAATTTTGTTGGCATTCATAACAACATTGCATCTGGAAGCATTTGGATGTCAAGAACACTTTTTTTAATGGAAAATTTCAAGAGGAATTTTACATGATGCACCAAGGATTTGAAAAAAAAAATCTTCAAGCATTTGTTTGCAAATTAAACAAGGCAATTTATGGGCTGAAATAAGTAGAACGAGTTTAGAATGTGAAGGTTGATGATTTCTTCAAAAGAAACAATTTTGTCCAATGTTAGCTTGATTATAGTGTTTATGTCAAGTCAAAAGGCACAAAGGATGTTGTGTTTCTTGCATTGTATATAAATGATTTACTAATATTTAATAAGGACCCACAAGCTTTGAAAGTTGTAAAGGAACAACTATGTGCCGAGTTCATGAAGGACTTGGGTGAGGTTTCATATTGCTTGGGGATCCACATTTTGAGGAATTGGAGATTGAAAACAATTAGTTATAGCCAAACAACATACATCAAAAACATCCTAAAATGTTTTAACATGAAAACATGTAAACTTATGAACACCTTGCTTGACGTTAACATCACATTCATTAAACATGTAGGATTAATAGACTAAGAAGAACCTCTAGAGATGGCAAAAATACCTTACAAACAAGCTATAGGTAGCATCATGTATGTCATGATAGCTACTAGGCTAGACATTGTTGTTATGACAGGTATAGTGAGTCAGTGTATGAAGGATCCTAAATTGCTACATTGGAAAGTAGTGGATATTGAAGTATTTGTAGGGCATTAATATTGTTTTTCTTCAATATTCAAGGATTGGAGATCATGGAATGTGCATTAGAGGCCTCTATGATTCAAATTGGGGAGGTGATTTAGACACTTGGCATTTAATTATAAGGTTTGCATTTCTTTTGGTCAATACAACAATCAGCTAGTCAAGTAGGTTGCAACTTACAATGGTGTTCTCCATAATCAAAGCTAAATACATGGTCGCCTTTCAAGCCACTTGTGAGGCTATTTGGCTCATAAGGTTTTTTTTGAAGAACTAGGATTCTCTTTTGAAAAAACAATGAAAGTTTTGGATAGTGAAGCAAACATCACCTTCATCAAGAATTTAATTTGGCATCATAATTGAACAAAACACATTGACATTTGACACCACTACATGAGAAAGATGGTCATTGTTGGACATGTGGTTTTTGATTATTGCGTTACTTTAGACATGAATGTGAACCTACTTATGAAGGGGCTACCCAAATTGAAACACATTCGTTGCATGCAATTTTTAGGCCTAAAGGAGATTTGACCAAGGGAGAGTGTTGGAATATGGTCAAATATAGTAACCAAGTTACTAAAACTTAATCTATCACATCATTGGAGCATGATCCACTAGTAGTCAGAGATAACTTGCCAAGTTAGTAGAATGTGATTAGGGGCTGCAACATAAATTAGTGGTTAATGGTAGTTCACATGAAGTTGTCATTACTTAAACATCCAATTGATGATTTAGCATATGATGTAGATCATGTAATCAATAGTTAATTAAATGGATAGCAAGTAGTCTTCATTGAATTAATGGCTAAATTTCAGCGATGCAATTAATCATTATCAATGTATAAATTGGCCTCATTTGAAATGTGAACAAACCACATTATGTGTTTTTCAAGTCATTTTGCTTAAGATTTTTGTATCACTCTCAATCATTGTTGTCTCTTGTAAACTACCATGGACTTTGATTGTTCACAACACAAAATAACATTACATGACCAAATTTGACAATGTCAAGTTCAAATTCATATCTTCATACATACCCCATCAGTAATTTTGTGGCTTAAAACGACTTCTATAAAAGTGAATGGAGCAAGGGGAAGGACATCACCATTTATTAGTAATTGTTATTAAACTCCTTGCAATTGCAACAACAATCATGTAATTTAGTTGGACAATCCTAAGAAAAAAAAGTTACTTCCTTGGCTTGTGGTTGTCACAGTGAAATAGTCCCAATTGGAAACCTCCATCTTCCCCCTCCCTTTGTGACTATTAACATGGAGTTCAGATGCTCAATGTGATTTTGAAAGTTGCAATGCACTTGCAATTGCTGCAATGACTTGGTAAATGATTGGACACCCATACACAAACCACACAACCATTTACTTACTTGGAAAGCAAAATTTCTTTTTCATTGTTATCATTTAGATGTAGTAGTTGTAATGCATACACAAAGATTAGAAAGGCAAACAAGTATTTAGCCATCTATTGTTTGCAATCTCTTGTGACCAAGACAATTGGAATGCAGCCACCCAAAAAATGGTTGCTATCATACATGTTCTACATATGGTCATTGGACATGTCATTCTTACTTTTGTTCATT
>Ga0209611_10011779_pt1 | contig 12483 bp, 9 predicted proteins | sample S1TSphgellanicum_3_FD_187693 | JGI IMG/M metagenome (GOLD analysis project Ga0209611, IMG submission 187693) | Host-associated microbial communities from peat moss isolated from Minnesota, USA - S1T2_Fc - Sphagnum magellanicum MG (SPAdes) (version 2) | ecosystem: Host-associated > Plants > Peat...
TTTTAACACAACTAATTAATTAATAATTGATTTAAAAATATTATGACATATCCACAAAATAAGATACCTCTTGTTTATCTACCCACATACTACCTACTAATACCTATCCTACTTATTACATAGTACCTAACCTATCTAATGAATTGATCAAGTGCCTAATCTAATTAATTAATATGAAACATGATCACATATTCACATGTAATAAACTAATTAACCTACCTACTACCTATCCTACTTATTACCTACTACCTAGTCAATTAATAATTAATGACCAAGCCTACCAACTACCTACCTAGCTTACTTAACCTAACTAGATATAACCTTCATAGCCTAACAATCTATTAGCTACACCTAATAAACTAGCCTACTACTACCTATAGATAACTTAAGCCAATTAACTAAGTATGTAAGCTCAGCTAGGCTACTAATGTACATAAGCCTACTTAGTTTAATGTAACCTATTAAACTTACCTAGCTTAGTTTACCAACCAGGTTATATAGCCTTTTCTAGCAATATGTTAGCTATTAGATATTATATCATGGAACACCCATGGATAATTGCAAAGAATATATTGAAAGGATAATAGTCCAATTGAAATAGTAAAATTTGCCATGTGTGGTCTATGTTTCTTTGTACGTGTGGTAGAATATATTATTGGAATTGTAAACACTTTTATTGTAGTTGTAAAAACAACTACGTTATCATCCATTGATGGATGTAAACAAAATTGAAGGACATTGTTCACCTTTCATTTACATTTTCAATGAAAATCACATTAATAGTAAGTTGTAGTCATAACTACGACTAGAATTTGGTTCAATTGTTCCTCTAGTTGCATATGTAACTACAACAAGTTGCAACTAAATGGACACACATGACTAACACATCGCTAGTTGTAAAATAAGTTGGTTTGGACATTAGTCGCATAGTAGTCACAAAAATAAATTTCACAATAAATGAAGATAATAAGATTATGCTTATTTCTCTATTTATAAATTTGAAAGATGGTTAAAATGGACAAAATTTCTTCTAATGTTGCAAATAAATGTACCACATAGGTTGGATTTTAGTTGGATGAAAAGTTGGTATTAGTTGCACCTTGATATGATTGTCATTTTGACTATGTGACAATGTAATGTCTTTTGTAATTAAAATTATATGTGACTTGTCCAAACCAATTAAACATTGTAATACTCACATGTGGCATTTGTGATTAAAAGTTAGTCATAAAACTAGTTGTTAATATAAAAATTCCTTGTAGTGATTGTTTCATTTGAATGCATAATTTAGTATTGGCGAAACAAAGATATTTTGCCCAATCACACCCACTTATTCCACCCAAGTTATCACATGTTGCACCTCCAACTGTGACAATTTTGTTGGTGCAAGGGGGGGGGAGGGGGGGGGGATGTAGTAACATGAGCTATACATCCTTGGCAAGTATGGGATTAGGAATGCCAAGAAGGATGATGAATGTTGGGAAGGATGATGTTGTAACAATACATGTTGTACATCCTTGGCAATTATGGGATTGGGAACACCAAGAGGGATGTATGGGCACCAAGGATAGTTGACAACTCCTCATTTTATTTGTAGCAATCACAAGAAATGTTTTCATCTTCAAGCAATGTGAATAGTTCATAATCCTAACCCAAGGTACAAGTGACAGTAAAAACATAGGAGTCAAAAATTGGTTTAGTGGTTATAAGAGGTGAAATATGTAAAACATGATCACATTGGATGCATTGTTTTTAACCTAAAGGATTAGTTTGGTTGAAAAGACAAAAGATTCAAATTATATTGAAGGACGATAATTCAATTTTCAAACAACCTTACAAGCCTAGTGAGGTGGGGAGGGGTTTGGTTTAGGCCTGAACAAATTTAATTGCTAAATGCCAATTTGGTAGAATTGTCAAGGGGTGAATATGCTTCAACAATGATGATGTTAACCAAGAAAAATATTTTGATGATTGGATTGGATGTTACATGTGTGGGGATTACCATCTTATGAACAAATGGACTTGGTTAGATAAATATGCCGTGCACTTAACGAAGGAGATATTGATGCCCTTAGGCAAGTTAAGTTTTCAATACCTTGGACTTGTGCTTTGGCTACCACTAGTTGCTATTAAAGGAAGATGAAAAGGTCAAGATGACATTTTGGGGGATAGATGCAAATGGGAAGGATTGTATGTACCAATGATGCCTTTTGCTTTTTAGTTTGAAGAACACCTCTATAAAATGCCAGTAAATTATGGATTGGGTGTTGACAAGTTTTGGTTTTTTCAAATGTTACATTGACAATATTTTAAACTTTAGCCTAATTCTAAGGGATCACATGCATCACATGTAAGAGGTGTTTGATTGATTTAAAGAATACAACTTTTAAATTGCATCTTGACAAGTGCCAATTCTTTTCATATTTAGGTGGAGTAATTGTGTTGCATGATTTATTTTAATACATTAAGGGTTTAGAAGGCCAAGGTTGAGGCCATTTCATAAGTTCCCCAACCATAAAATGTTAGTTGATTTTTGGACTTTTGTAACTATTACTAACATTTTGCCAAAGGATTAACAACATCACCAAACCTTTGACTTAGTTGACAAGGGTTGGCCAAGAATACATTTGGGGTGAAGCATAAGGGCACACATTTTAGGAATTGAAGGCCTAATTCATTTTTGTGCCCATTTTGTAATAACCCATTTTGAGGCAACCCTTCCAAAATTGTACATGGATTGCAACACCTTAAGGTTAGGAGAAGTATTTACCAAACTTGACAATGATGATCAAGAGTTGTGATGGTTTATATTAGCTAATCTAGCAACAATAAGAGACAAAATATAATTCGTGTATGAGGGGGGATATTTCATTATGATTTGGATTGTTTCATCATTTTGGTATTATTTTTATAATAGTATGTTTACATTGGTCATAGACACCTAACCATTCAAAATTTTGACAGAATTATATTGTCTCACAAGAAAGTTAACTATGTGAACCCTTATTTTGTAGGAGTATGATTTTGATGTAGTTTATCAGGTTGGTAGTATTAATTGGGATGTTGATGGATTAAGTCAAAATTTAAATTCCAACAAGGAGGATACCATAAAGGCTTGTTGGCATGGAGATTTAGATTTGGAAGTGGCATTAAAATGGCATGCCTTTGTTTGTCTATGTACCTTGTTAGAGTGTTCTAGGGATGTATCTCGAATGAACATGGGTAATAGGGATATTTATGATGTGAACATTGAATAAAAGGAAATGGTGCCCTAGATATACATGATGATGCACTTGTTATTGCATACTTGTAAAGAAGTGAAATTGGATTGACATATGAGGAATGTGACCAAGTTGTGCATAAGGCCAAGTGGTTAAAATGTGAAGGTAATTCCTTCCTATGGGTGTGGACAGATGGATGAACATGGGTAATGTTTCATCTAGAATAACATGATGGCCTTGTAGAACATGCTTACAAAGAGTTGGGCAATTTTGGGGTTTGTTAGACCTATGGTTTGTTTCCAAATGTAATTTTGGTGGTAGGGGATGTAACTATAAATTCACCAATTTGTTTCTTGGTGTATGGTGTGTGATTGAGTTCAAGCATCATTCAATGCACCTACACCTTACAAATAGTGAGGTTGTGCAATGATCAATTAATAAGGAAATAACTTAATTTTTTTCCATGATAATGCGCATTTGATTGAAGATTTGGGGGGATTATATGATCATGGAGTTCACATTTGTACCCAACTTATTGGTCCACCTTAGAACCAAGGTGTTCATTTTTGGTGGATATTCCTTACATTACTATTTGGTTGAAGGGCCCTTAACCTTAGGTTTAACATTAAGTTAAATTATCTTAATTGATTTGGTTTAATTGTTGATTATTAGGAAATTGATTCCAATGTGAATTGGTTTTAATTATTTCGTGATGAGGCTCAAAACCCATTTAGTGTGGATCATAAATCACTTTTGGCAATTTGAAATTCCAACACCTTGTTTTTTATGTGTTTTAATTATTTTTTTGTGTTTATGCATTTTTGTAATTTTGTGAACATTGTGTTTGGGCTTGGATTCTTGTGTGTTGTAGGCAAATACACCTTTTTGGTTTGGAGATGATGTGCCACTAAAGTGGTTTTTATAATTTCTGATTTGTGTGTATATAACGATAGTTATAGGTGCCAACATGGCAATGCACAACAAAATCCCAAGTGGCCAAATTCTATGGTGAGGCTTCCAAGCCTTCCATTGCTTCTTCAAACTTTCTAATGGTACATCATATGCAACAAGGTCATCATTGTTGATGTTAAAAAGGTGCTTTTGTTCTACATTATTGTTCACAATGTTGCTATTACTACCATGCATATCCTATTAAACCCCACAACAACACACTAGTCATTAACACTTAGTTTAAATTACACACTCAAAATTTCGAGTTGAAGGTTTCATGAAAGTGGCACGAAGAAATCAAAATTGTGGGAATTGCAATTTGTGAAGGTAGAGTGACATATGCAAGAGGTAGTATCACACATTAACAAGGTGAGAAAATAATGATAGGATAGAAAAATTAGCCCAATTGAAGAGTGACAAGGTGAGAACCTCGGCCATTTGCAGGTGCTAGAGTGGAGGCAAGCTTAATTACAAGAAACTTCATTTTGCGAGGTTGGAGCAAGGGGTGGGGAAGAGGATTATGGGTCACCTACTGCCAAGTAACAAGAAAAAATGGATTGGAAATCAGAATATCAAAATCCCAAACTCAGTTTTACACCATGCGAAGGCTATCCTTCCTCTAAAGTAATGTGTATGGGCCATTTTTTTCCTTCTGGTGGAGACCTTCAAGTCTTATAATAAAAACTCATACCATTTGCTGCATTTCTTCACCACCCATGAAAACTTCTACCATTTGTCTCATGTTGAAATTTGACAGAAATCAATAATACCCTACAGATCTTGAAACAAGCCTGTAGAACCATCATCTACTGCCAAGTAACAAGAAAAAATGGATCGGAAATCAGAATATCAAAAATTCAAACAGCAGAGCAATTTTTAAAATGCCAGGAGAGACTTCCAAGTTCTGGATGAAGAAGCAGAAAATTTGTACCAAGAAACATGCACATCACCTTTAAAACAACTTTGCAGACTGACCACAGTATAAAAGAGTATACAAAAATTGGAAAATTCCAGAAAAACTTCCAGCACTTGCAGAGGAAAAAGAAGTCAGAAAACTCTCTTACACCATTTCTAACTCAATATTGAATCAGAACAACTCAAAAGGGCTATTCATTCATTAGGATTAAATCGTATACAGGAAGCTCATCTACATACAGAAAAAGAAAAATTGCTGCTTGTCTCAAAGAAAGCATGGGCACTGAGGATAAGGCTGCCACAAAAAGAGGATTACAATACACAATAGAATGAACAACAAGGGCTTTTCAATTGTTGGCTCTGGAGCCTACTAAGTCAAGACACAAGAAATTAATGGTGTGAAATTTTATCCCTCACTTCGGAAGAGGGCTTCATGTTGTTACCCATTGTTTTATCTGGAAGCCAGTTCCTGGGGGAACAAATGAGCTCCCATCAAAACCAGCACTCATTATTTGTCTCACATTCAGTCATCATCATTTCATTGTTGTGTTTTCCTGGATTTACAACATCTAAGTATTTGAGGTGCGGAGACTGAAAACATCCGCAAAATAACCTGGCATCTTTTCACCTCCCTCCCTCTCTCTCTCTCTCTTCTCTCTCTCTCACCTCTACATGGGAACCATCAATCCGTCCAATTCTGAACCTGGAACAGACAACACTCCCAAAGGACAGGATTGAAACTTGTCATCCTTGGAGTTTCCATTTTTTGAGATTTGAGACACAACCCTGAGAAGTGCAACCATCTAGCTTTGATATGTCAGTTCACAGCTTTTCCTGTCCCCCAGGGAAAAACCTAAGCAGAGGTTGGCAGAGATGTTGGGAGCTCGACAATTGTAGGTAAGAACTATATAGCGCACTCCCTGGAAATGAGCAAGACGGGTTTCAGATGTGCACATCCCTAGTCTGTGGCCTTTGGATCTCGATCTGAATCTTGCAAGTCATAAATTTGACGAATGTTCCCAGATACTGCAAACCAACAACACTAAATTAGCAATAGCAGGAAAGAAAATGGAAAAAGATTACAACATTGAAAAGAACTTATTGGTTACTGCAAAGGAACTATACCAAATAGCCATTCACGGAAGTGAGCATTGATGGCACTGGTGAGTTCCCGTTTCTTGCCATCCTCGAGTGCAGCAGTGTAAAGCATCTGCTTCAGATTCTCTGCTGACTTACTCTGCTCAATCACACCCATGCACACAACCGTCAAAACTGTTTCTGAGAATCAGACAGTCTTGTTAACTGCACATTGCCCTGCAGGTGTTTTTAGAAGCTAACAAAGATAAAGCTCATCACAACCCAAATCTCAGCTGCAGACTGTACACAACCACAGTGTGCTGAGCTACTTCAAACTACTATCTGGCAAGCTTTGATATATCACATCCATATTTCGTGCTGTGCACCACCAATTAATTTACCAAAAGAGTCAAGGCTTCTGTGAAATTGCATGCTTCAGTGTCCTAAGGACCTGCCATCACTGCCTTATCAGTTTGTTTGTGAATGAAATTCAGTATTCCAAACTGATGTCAATAATTTTGCTCACAGCTCCCAAGTCTTTGCAACCTCCCTACATAATCACTTATCAGTCATCTCCAAAGCAAGAACCTGTCATTTTGTGGGTGAAACAAAACCTGCCCAGTACTAGGGATTCTGCTTGACTAAGAATAAAGCCTTACCCTGTGTTGCTGCGCCAACAAATAGGGCTTAGGCAATAGGAAGGGATTTGCCCTTGTCAGCAGTTGATGGCCTGCTTCATTTTCATTCCATATTGGTACCTGTTAGTGCAGACAAAGCAGTGTTTGATATTAGGATGTCAGTCAATGCAAGCCAACAGCCAAAACCCTAACCCCTAAATAGTCTGGTAGCTGAGAGACCTATATCAAAATGCAAAACTTTCCAGACTTTGCTATGATTTTTGTGCTTGAAATCTGGACTTGCAGAGCAGACCATTGACACAAAAATTGCAGGAAACATTACTACTCAACTATGTAGTGTATGCAATCTGAACAAATACATACAGTGAAAATGGTGAACTTTTCAGGCTGAAGAACTGTTGCTCCTTCTGCTTGGACATCAGCAACACCGTTCGGGTGGACAAAGGGTTCATTATGGTCAACCACTCCCAGAGTTAGAATGCGATCCCATCTATTGACAGTGGCATCAATGCCCACTTGTGCTAAATGAGCTTCTAATCTTGGATAAAAGGTGTTGTAGGGTGCAACCTGCAATCCCAAATCAATGCCCACAAATTAGGCACATGGGTGTTCCTCACAGACAGAACCATCGAAAACATAAACACATCTTGGTATAGAACCACTGGAAACTTTCTGTTGTCATCACTGCCATAACTTGCATATGTGGAGACAAGTATTCCAGGACGGGGGTTAACTGCAGAAATCCTACTGCAAAAACTAACCTAACTCACAACACAAGCCATACATAACAGCACCCCACCTTTACCTGAGGGAACTAAACAAAGTTTTGAAGGTTTAGGCTCAACAGCAAAAACATAGTGAGTGTGCAGGTTCTGGCAATCTCAATAATACACAGAGGAAAAAAACTACATCCTTGACATATACCTGAAGGTTGTAATTGTCACCAGTAATAAGTGGCAACTGGTTCACACCAAGATAAAAGAGGCATTCCCGGCAGTTGGCAATGGTAATGCGAGCTGTTGGTACAATAAGCTGTACCCTCTCACAGTGCTCTACCCTGACAGTCTGCATAAGGATGTGCACAAGCTCAATTGAATCAGTAACTGCTTGAATTACTAAGCTTTACAGAAAGAGAGCTCATGAGCTATAGCCCAAACTGAGAAGAGGTGATTACTTGTAAGTCCTACTCTAATAATGCTTCCTATATCAACCTTAAGGTTATGACTGATCAGTCTGCCAAAAAAGAATAGCCCATGGGACATTGTGTGTTTACCTTACCAACAGCACCAAGCACAACTATAGCATCCGAGCATCCAACCACAGAGACATATTTCAGTGGTGCAAGTGCATACACTACTGAGTCATGACAGTGTGACACCTGGCATCACAAAATCACTGGCATTTTAGGGTATCACTCTTTTAAGTCAAGCGATCAGTCACAGCAATTTAGCAACTGCATGATTTTCAAAGCAAAAAAACCAGGATTAGCTTTGCAAGTAGACAGTTAAAAAAAAGGCATCAGACCAAGGATTATAATCATACATATGTAGAGTACCAATGGGGTAGACATGGTGAATTCCACTCCACAAACTTGTCAAATAGGGCATCAGTAGAGGCTGTACACTTGGCAAAAGTAAGAATTCAGGAATTTATTCCCACCCTAGAGTTTTGGGGGTAGACATGAAAAGGACTTATGTGAATGAAAGGGAAAAGAGGAGACAGGGACTTGCCTTCAATGAACCTCCTTTAATGTCTTGCTCCCCTTTCAACACTGAAGCCCTCACTACTCCATCCACAAAGGTTAAACCCTCAGGACGCCAGTCCTTTGATAACTGTAAAAGCCCATTTGGCAAAAAGATTGTTTGAGCGCCAGTACTGCCAGCTGTGCTTGTTGCTGCATCCATCATAGTGACATCTGGGGCCTCTGACAAGGCAACAGGATCCGAAGGGCCATTCTCCTTGACCAAAGGCTTTTGATGAAAATTCTCTGATGCGGCACAAATATGGAGAGATATCCACTCCAGCACTTGCTCCAATGGTACAGGAGCTGCTGGCATAGCTGGATCTGAGTTGGCAAAGAACAGGGCAGCCTGACTCAGGGGTATGGACTGCATGTCAGCATCCTTTGCTCGGAGAAGTAATCCCAGATGCTCAAACTTTGCTGCTGCAATAACCTGATTAAATTAAATATGTTAATCCCACCCAAAACAACAAAGTGTTTGGCCAAGAGGCCACTTTTGAATGTGTGATTGAACTATGTAATCCTCCCTGCTGTTCAGCACATGTGGGAATGAGAAAGCAGAATTAGATCAGAGGACACTGGATACCTAAAAGACTTTGATGCTAAGCACCATAGGACAATCATGAATGGGACCCTCTTCCCCTAGCTTTGTTGAGGGTACTGCCTCCATGGGGAGGTGTGCTCTATGAGCTTTTGAAGTGCTGCTATGTTGGCAATTCACCCTCCCTAGACTAAGACTACTTGCAGTATAGGGTGGGTAACTTTGGAGTAAACATTGGATCCAGCAGGTCCAAACTAGGACAGTGAAACCTGATCAGAGACAAAATTTAGCAACAGAGAAACTTGCCGAAATCTTTGTGACCCTGAGTTACATACCTTGGTGCCATTCTCTTCATCTTCTGTTGACTCTGCCAGTAGAGCTAACAGAGATGGCAGATGCTTCTGGACATATGCCAGCTGATGTACCTCCTCTTCTGCTTGGCAAGGCATTGATCGTTTGGCAATTGATGCTGACCTTGCCTGCAGCACATTACCCGAATGTCAGGACAAAAACACCATCTATCCATAGCCATATCTCTTAAGCAAACTCATCAAGAGATTGCAAGAAGATCCATTTGCATCATACCATGAACCACTCAGCTCAATTTCAGATGCCTTACTCTTTCACAATTGAGAGCAAGGAGCAATCTAACGCCTTCTTCTTCTTTCCTTTAAAAACCCTAGAAGCAGAGGGAGACTTCACCAGAAGCTCCACCTGAGTTTGCAACATATGCTGCTGTGAGCAGAAAAAGCAATTGTTCCTGAATGCAGCTGCTGGCCACAAAACTTGAATTTCACTGATAACAATGCTATGCACTGAAAGAGTTTCCTAGCCCAGTGTGAGAGAGAACCGCCTGGAAGCAAGTCATCAACACACTCATAATGTCTTGTTCCTCAAGGGGCTGCTCTTCTTGCCGGTATTTGCAATCGTTCAATCACTCCTGGAGTTTGAGCAGCAGCTGAAATAGCCTCATGCAGCTCTGGTGATTTTATGACCTAAACCCGGAACCACGACCTGGTAACGTATCTCTCGAATGTTTTGCATGCGAAAGGGCTGGCTAAGCACGTGCAGAGAGTAAAGTTAAAAAGTGTTAGGGTTAGGAGCGCTTACTTGCAAGGGAGAAATGGAAGGGAGGAATCCATCGATTGCAGAGGTAGATGGCCACACATCAGCCACAGCAGCAGCATCTCGATGAGGCCGAGACGGCACTCTCCGGTAGCTTTGTATGTAGAGGTACAGCAAAAGATCATCGACGTCAGCCCCAACAGAATCAATTTCGGTCACAGGCGTTGCCGCCAAAGGATCCACGTTTTCTCCCTCCTCAGGCAAAACAGAAGCCAAAGAGTCGAGAACCAGATGGGCATGAGCTTCCGAAAGCTCCAAGCTTGCAGCGATGGCAGCGGTGGCCACGCGTTTCCCGCCGCTGTGAGAAAGAACTCCCGAGTTCACCAGGGCGTCGTCACCACTCGTAGTGGTGGTTGTGGTGGTGCTCCCGCCATTGTCGATGCTGCTACCGCTGCTGTTGTTGCCGTTGTTGTTCAAGGACCAAGTGGAGATAGGAGGAGCTTGCTGGAGAAGCTTATCACGGAGCGTTCGTAATCCGACGACGACATCATTATGCAACAAACTTGGCAGAGGAAGGATGCCATACTCAAACGGCTCACGACGCACATGCAGCCATGGCGGCTCCCGCGCGACAACAATGGGGTTACTAGATGGTGTGCCGGCATTCATCTTTCTCTCTCTCTCACTCACTCACTCACGCTCTCCCCGCCGCATCCACCAAACCCTTGCTGCTCCTGCTGCTACCCTTCTTCCTTGTGCTCCTGAATCTACAACACGGCAACATCCGCGCGGCACTTGCAGCTCCACGACGATCGTCGCGCGCGCGCGTTTACACTGCCGCCAAGAACGGCGATGGCGCTTCACGCTCCTCCCTGCCCGCTGGCTACCGCTGCCCTTGACGACCCGGCAACCGTAACAACAACCGCATTCACACAGTAAGCGAGAACCCAATAGTAACGGAAACCGCGTCCACACATTTCACCACAACCCAACCGTAACGGAAACCATGGTCACACTGGGGACCGTAACCCAACCGTAAACGCAAACCATGGTCACACTGGGCACCAGAACCCAACCGTAAACGGAAACTATGGTCACACTTGGCACCAGAACCCAACTATAACGGTAAACACGTTCACACTGGGAGCCAGCAAACGACACTCTTGATCCCTAGTATGCTCAACTTACCAAATGTCCAGAACAAGGAGCTCATGGCCAAGTGCCAAGAGCCCAAGAACCCAAACAATGGTCATTGCCAAGAGCCCAAGAACCCGGACCAAGACACCAAGAGTGCAAGAACCAAAAACAATCCCGGCCGGCTGGCCAGAGTGAGTCAGCTTCCATGAATGCACCATGGATGGATGGTGCATGGACAGGACAATTCTTTTCATCGGGTTCTTGTTCCCCAGCTAACCTCCCCATAGCTGAGGGTATAAAAAGTGTGCCAGGGGTTCTAAAATTCGGGTTTTCATCCAATTGGACGGCCTCAAAATTTTAAACTGAGTGGTGCATTCGTGGGTGCTGCATGACAAGTCACAACAGCCCAGAGCCCAAAACAAGCAGCTCAGGGTCATTTGCCAAAACCCCAAAACAAACAGTTCATCATACTCATGGCCGAGAGCCCAAAACAAGCAGCTCATGGTCATTGCCAAAAGCCCAAAACAAACAGGGTCATCATGCTCATGACTGAAAGCCCAAAACAAGCAGCTCTCCGCCATTGCCAAAAAAAAGCCCAAAACAAGCAGTTCATCATGCTCATGGCCGAGAGCCCAAAACAAGCAGAGCTCATGGTCATTGCCAAAAGCCCGAAACAAGCAATTTCATCATACTTATGGCCGACAAGTCCAGAACAAGCAGCTCATCTCATCTCATCGGGTAATGGCTCTTGGCCTTTAATGGCAGGTTTGAACAAAATCATGAAAGATGATGAAATCATATGATGATGATATGGTTAGGTATACCATTGAATGCAAAATGAATGGATTTAACAATTTCTGTTCAAAACACATTTGAGTTTGATCTTATTATTGCCCCATTGTTTTGGCCAACTGTTGTAATCATATGTGATCAAGTGAGGTGCACCATTTATATATATTGTGTTGTACTTGGATGAAATTCAAAAGTTTCATTCTATTCATTTCATTCACATAACTTGCACTAAATGGGTTGGAACTTGAAGCATTAAGTTGAGTAAATTTGATCAGTTTTTGTCTGTTTTTTTGGGGTTGAAAAATGTGAATTAGAAAGTTCTCAAATCTGTGACATGGTAGAACTAGCAATTAGGGAGTCAAGATGGCCAAAAAGAGTGGTCATATGACTCATGACCAAGTAGTA
>Ga0209611_10011780_pt1 | contig 12483 bp, 11 predicted proteins | sample S1TSphgellanicum_3_FD_187693 | JGI IMG/M metagenome (GOLD analysis project Ga0209611, IMG submission 187693) | Host-associated microbial communities from peat moss isolated from Minnesota, USA - S1T2_Fc - Sphagnum magellanicum MG (SPAdes) (version 2) | ecosystem: Host-associated > Plants > Peat...
TTAAAAAAAACCCGTCCTGACAGAGACTTAGGTCACATTTCGCACACGGCGACCATGACACAGGCGTGAGTTTGTGAGGAATCAAGCTGTTAGGAGGTTTTATTGAATTTAGCGGTAGGAGTTTTTTGTAGGCAAATTCGCCGATCTTCGGTGAACGGGAGCGTAAAGAGCAGCGGACAGCTGGAGCAATGCGCAATTCGCACGGAGTCGCGGTGGGTCCCTTCGCCGGTGTGCCGGCTGGGGAGTCAACAAAGTAATCATCCCCGATCCGGCCGTATCCTTAATGATCCACAGAGTGCTTATAAAGGTTACGGCGGAAACTTTAAGAGATCATTGCGTTCCTTAAGGTTTTTGAATATCGTTAAAAAGACGGTTCAGCCTCTTGAGTCACATGCGCCGAGACCAAATCGCCAAAGATCGCCGGCCTTATCTAGTGCCTGCACTTGGGCACCCGAATGTTTTCGCGCTGGTGGCACCGCCCACGCCGCGCAGTATCCCCGTGGGCCGTCGGTACGAGTCTGACTCCCCAAACGCACACGCAGCCTTGGGCCGCCTGCAGGGCACCGTCAAGCACCTTGCAAATACCGACATGGTGACCCGCACGCTCGCACGTCGCGAGGCAGTTATGAGCTCGCAAATCGAGGGCACCAAATCGGACCTGCACCAGTTGCTCACGTATGAGGCTACGCACGATGCGCGAGGGCTGCCTGCGGACGTGAGGATCACCGAACGTTACGTCGCTGCACTCCAACATGGCCTCGAGCGTGTCCGCGTTGGTGGCCGCGCGGCGCTCGACCTCGCGCTCATCCACGAACTTCATGCATTGCTGATGAAAGATGAGGCGACCCGCTTCCCCGCTGGAGCCTATCGGGAGACCCAAGTCTGGATAGGATCGTCGCCGCGAATCGAGGACGCGACGTTCGTGCCGGCACCCCCTGCACAGGTGAAAGGCTGTATGGAGGAGATGGCAGGAAGCATCCTTCAGTACGCACCACGCGACGACGAACAGACGGCACCTACGATACTGGCGCAGCTTGCAGTTGCGCACGCTCAGTTCGAGACCATCCACCCCTATCACGACGGCAACGGGCGAACGGGACGGCTGCTCTTGCCACTCATGCTGGCTGCCGAGGGTTACCCGCCGCTCTATCTCTCCGGAGCGTTGCTGCGGGCGAAGTCCGAGTACTACGCAGCGCTGGCGAGCGTCCAGCTCAAAGGGGAATGGGGTCCGTGGCTCGAGTTGCTGAGCCACGCCGTGGTCGAGTCCTGTAACGAGTCGATCTCGATTGCCGAAGACCTTCTCGCTCTCGCCGATCGCTGGGAACAGGCACTCCAAAGCTATCGCGCAGATTCAGCCACGCGCCGGCTTCCTCGCTTCCTGATCGGGCACCCGGTGCTCTCGGTGCAGCAAGCCGCCGCAGGTTTGAACATCTCCCTGCCCGCGGCGAACGCCGCGCTCAACAACCTGCTCGCCGCCGGCATCGTGAGCCTCGTGAACGAGCGCCAATGGGGCCGTGTGTTCCAAGCCCGCGAGGTATTGAATAGAATTTCCTGATCTTCCCGCTCGCACCGCGAGCGCCCAAGGACGGGGTCGCCGCGACCCCGTAGCAGTGCGCGTCAGCGCTAAAAAAGAGTCGGCCGTTAAGCCGGGTTCTGTCTTGGACAGTCATTCCTCTGCGATGCGCGTCGCCGCGCAGCTGTAGCGACCTACCCGGAGGCCTGTATGTGGGCCACATACTGCGGCCGCAGGCGCCGCTTGCCTCCCTATTTGGTCTTGCTCCAGGTGGGGTTTGCCGTGCCGCGGATGTTGCCACCCGCGCGGTGCGCTCTTACCGCACCATTTCACCCTTACCGGCGCCGCTTGCGCGGCACTTAGGCGGTATCTTTCTGTTGCACTTTCCGTGGGCTCGCGCCCCCCAGGCGTTACCTGGCACCGTGCCCTGCGGAGCCCGGACTTTCCTCCATGTGCTTGCGCACACAGCGACTGTCTGGCCGACTCTTGTGGCGCACCTTACGCCTGTTTGAGCTGCAAGGCCCGCTTATAGGCGTGGTTGTCGCGTGCCGCGGTGAGTTGCGCCGCGAGGCGTGCCGCCTGCTTCAGCGGCAATTCAGCCAGCAGGACTTTGAGCACGCGGTCGAGCTCTCCCCCGTGCCCGTCCTCGCCTGCTGCGGCGTCGACAGCCCCAGGCGCCGCTCCGGCGACCGTGAGCACGATTTCGCCGCGGCCTAAGTCCGGGTCGGACGCGGCGCGCGCCGCCAAGTCCTCGAGCGTACCGCGGTACGTCGTCTCGTGTAGTTTGGTGATCTCCCGCGCCAACACGCCCAAGCGCCCGCCGCCCAGCATCGCCGCGCAATCCTCGAGCATCTCTTTGACCCGATGCGGTGATTCATAGAACACCAGCGTGCGCATTTCCGCGGCGAGCGACTCCAAGCGCGTGCGCCGCGCGGCGCCGCGCGCGGGCAGAAACCCTTCGAAACAAAACCGATCCGTCGGCAGCGCCGCGATCGACAGCGCAGCAATCGCCGCGCACGGCCCCGGGATGGAGATCACGTCGATGCCGGCGGCGGCGGCCGCACGCACCAACTCAAATCCCGGATCGCTGATGGCGGGGGTTCCGGCGTCGCTCACCAGCGCGATCGAGGCGCCCTTCGTCAGGCGCGAGACCAGATCAGGTGTGCGCTCCTGTTCATTGTGATCGTGCAAGGACAGCTGCGGCGTCTCGATGCCGAACGCTTTGAGCAGCACGCCGGTATGCCGGGTGTCTTCCGCGGCGATGAGCGCGCAGGTCGTCAAGATCTCGCGCGCGCGGCTGCTCAAGTCGCCCAGATTGCCAATCGGAGTCGCGACCACGTAGAGCCGCCCTGCCGCCGGGTTTGCCACTATAATCCGCGCCTGTATTGGTAAGGAGCCTGTCTCCTAGGAGCGGAAGGGTATGGCAGCGATCTCCCGGCGTCCACGCCAAGGAGCCTGGTTGAGCATTCCGCGTGAGCCTCCGAGATACTCAACCAAGCTCTTTTCGCTCTGCTTGGGCGTAGCGCTCTCGGCCGGTTTCGCTGCGTGCAGCCTGGTCAAGCAGCCGGAAACCCCGGTCGACAAGCAGGCGCAGGCGGCGCGTCTCGCGCAGAGCGGAAGGCATGCCGACGCCGCGCAGGCCTATGCCGATCTCGCCGCGGAGCTGCCGGGCGAGCATGACAATTATGAATTGCTGAGCACCGAACAGTGGCTGGCCGTGGGCAATATCGCGGCTGCCAAGCAGGCGTTTGCGGCCGTCTCACCCGCCGCGCGCACCACGTTGCCGACCGCGCGTGCGCTCGTGGCGGCCGAGATCGCCTACGCCGAGAATGACGGCGCCCGCGCCATTCACGAGTTGGACCAGATCGCCGTGCCCACCGCGGCCGATCAGGCGCAGAACTACTGGTTGCTGCGCGGCCGCAGCGCGTTTCTGACCGGTCATCCCGTCGAGGGAACGCGCGCGCTGGTCGAGCGAGAGCGTTATCTCCCCGACACGCCCGGCTTGCGCGCGAATCGCGAAGAACTGTTCAACCGGATCAAGAGCGCCGCCGACCGCGGCCAATCACTCAAGGCGCCGCCGCACACCGACCCCATCGTCGCCGGCTGGCTGGCCTTGGGTCCCGTCGCCGCCGAACTCAGCCGTGATCCCATGCGCGCCGCGGCGGACCTTGCCGGTTGGAAGCGGGCCTTTCCGCAGCACCCGGCGAACGACAGCGTGCTTGGGCTGGCGCAAACACAAGTGGCGGCCGCGACGGAGTATCCCGATCAGATCGCACTCCTCCTGCCGCTGTCGGGCCGTTCCGAATCGGTCGGCGTCGCCGTACGCGACGGCTTCATCGCCGCCTACCTCGAACAAGACCCCGCCACCCGGCCGCGCCTGAAAATCTACGACGTCGCGGCGGAATCGGTGGCGAGCGCCTATAACCACGCCATTGCGGAAGGCGCCGGATTCGTCGTCGGACCGCTCACCAAGGAAGACGTCGCGGCGGTCGTGCCCTTGAGCGCCGGCCGCACCCCGGTGCTGGCGTTGAATTTCCTCGGCGATGCGGTGAGTCCCGCGCGCGATTTTTACCAGTTCGCACTCCTGCCGGAAGATGAGGCGCGCATGGTCGCGCGGCGTGTCGTCACCGACGGCAGGCTGAACGGGGTCATGCTGGTCCCGGTCGGTGAGTGGGGCAATCGAGTCGCCGCCGCGTTCGCCGATGAGCTCAAGTCTCTCGGCGGCACGGTACTCGACAGCGGCCGTTACGAAAACTCTCAGGCGGATTTTTCGGACGTCATCAAGCAGGTCTTGCAAGTGCACGTGGTCAAGGGCGAGCCCTCCACGCATCGCGCCGATGCCGCCTTCGTGTTCGTCGCCGGCACGCCGAGCGCAGCGCGCCAGATTCTGCCTCAGCTCAAATTTCAATACGCCGGCGACGTGCCGGTGTACTCCACCTCCGATAGCTTCGAACCGGACCCGGCCGCGAACAGTGATCTCGAGGGCCTGCTGTTTCCCGACATGCCCTGGATGGTCGGAACCGATTCGGTGACCGAGCAGATCCGCGACTCGGTGCGCGCGGCGTGGCCCGCCCGCACCGCGCGCCGTGACCGCCTCTATGCGTTTGGCTTCGACGCGTACCGGCTGGTGCCCGGGCTGCGTTCGAAGTCCCCTGCCGAGGCCAGCGCCATCACGGGTGTCACCGGCAAACTGCATCTCGATGAGCACAATCGCATCCGCCGCGATTTGGATTGGGCGCAGATCAGGAACGGCTTGCCGAACGCACTGTGATCACCCCGGCGCGGTGAATCAGGCCGCCGCCGGTGGCGGAGTCGGCTGTGTTACCCGAGCTCCGTGCGCGGTACCGGGTTCAACATAACGGCGTGGGCCGCAAAATCTTGTAGGACACTGCGCGCAATTGTGCAATGTGCGACCGGCATCACTCAGGTGCCATTCGAAAGTCGATGACACTTGCCCTATCGACCACAGTCGCCCTCACCGGCAACGTACAGGCCCTATTTTCTCGTGCACGACGTGGACCCGCCAAGCTTCAAGCCTCCACGTCGCACTTGGCTGCAGAACGCCAAGACCGCGTTCGGCTTCGGCCTGGTCTATTTGGGCGTCGATCTGCTGCTCAACAACTACGCCATCGCCAACGGTTGGACCATCATTTGGCCGCTGAACGGCTTCACCATCGCGCTGCTGCTGATGCGGCCACGGCGCGAATGGCCGGTCTTGCTGCTCGGCGTCGAAGTGGGTACCGGAATCGGCGAATGCTTCGACGACAACACGATCGGCATGGAGATCTGCCAGCGATTCATTTCGTTATCCGAGGTGCTGATCAGCGCCTGCGTGCTGCCGCCCTTTTCGAGCCTCGATGAGTGGCTGCGCAAACCGCGCATATTCCCGCGGTTTTTGGCGGCGCTGGCGTTTGGTCCGGGTATTTCCGGCGTCTGCGCGGCGCTGCTGTGGCACTACGAGGAGGGCCAACCCTTTTTTCTGGCGTTCAACAACTGGGCCACCGCGGATGCGCTCGGCATCGCCGCCATCATGCCGCTGGCACTCTCCTTGAACTCACCCCAGATGCGCGTCCTGTTTGCGCCGGCGGCGCGTCTCCAGAGCATCGGGATACTCGTGTTTGCGTGCGCGGCCGCATCATCCGTTTTTCTCGTCAGCGATTACCCGCTGCTGTTCCTGCTCTATCCGGTGCTGCTGTGGGTGGACTCCAAGCTCGAGTTCGCAGGCTCGGCCATCGTGGTGGTCGCGGTGTGCTTGGTGTCGGTGTTCCTGACGATTCACAACCTGGGTCCGTTCGGCCATTGGCCCGCAAATCGGTCCGTGCCGCGCGATCTGGCACTGCAGATTTATTTCGGCTTTCACATCATCGCGCTGTTCCCCGCCTCCGTGCTGTTCATGGAGCGGCGGCGGATGGCCGAGGAGCTGCGCGACAGCAACGCGCGCCTGACCGTGCTGGCCGCATTGGACGGCTTGACCGGCATCGCCAATCGGCGCTCGTTCGATGAGCGGTTCGCGCAGGAGTGGCAACGCGCCGGGAGCCTGCGCACACCGCTCACGCTCGCCCTGATCGATCTCGACAATTTCAAGCAGTACAACGATTTATATGGCCACCTGGCCGGGGACCAAACCCTGCGCGCCGTCGGCCAGGTCCTTAAGGTGGCGGCCGAGCGCCCCGAGGATTTCGCCGCGCGGTTCGGCGGCGAGGAATTTGCCATGCTGCTGCCGAACACGGCGCGGGCGGGTGCGGGCCGGGTCACCGAGAGGCTTCGCGCAGCGGTACTCGATCTCGCCATCGATCATCTCGGCAACGTCCCGGGACGCGCCACCGTGTCGATCGGCTACGCGACCGTGATCCCCGGCTCCGGTGACACGCCGGCGAGATTGATTCAATTGGCCGACGCTGCGCTCTATCAGGCCAAACGCAACGGCCGGAACCGCGTCGAAACCATGACCCTGGCTGAAGGACTGCGCACCGCCGAGGATCAAAGCACTCCCACCCAGAGAAACCGCATTCTGAGAATTTTGGGGGACGGCGAGCGGTAAATCATCGCCCATTTCGATGTAAACGCAGCGCTTGATCGCGGCGACGGCGGCAAGCGGTGCATGCAAACTTGCGCCCGTGCCAAATGACGCTTCTCACCTCCAACGCGCCGTCGCCGCCGAACATCTCGCGGCGCAATACCTCGAGGCGCGCGGACTGGTCGTGCTCGAACGCAACCTGCGCTGCAAAGTCGGCGAGCTGGATCTGGTATGCATGGAGGGCGCGGTACTCGCGATAGTCGAAGTGCGCCAGCGAGTCCGTACTGATTTTGGCGGTGCGGCGGGCTCTGTCACCTGGCGCAAGCAACGCAAGATCATCCGCGCCGCTCGCTATTTCTTTCAGCGGCGGCCGCTCTGGCAAGCGCATCGCATGCGCTTCGACGTGCTCGCCCTCGAGGGCCTGCCCGATGGCGCTCACCGCATCGTCTGGATCAAAGATGCCTTTCGCTCGAACTGGTAGTGATGCCATGCCAAGCCCGGCGCGGTCACAGCGGCCGGCAAACTCGTTCGCTACTTCACGACCTGCAGCTTCGGCCGCTTGGACGCCACCGGCGCAGGCTTGCCCGCAGCAGGGGCCGCCGGCGGCGGCCCGTCAGTGGGATCGGGATCCGCGTCGCCCTCGGGAAAAATCATGCCCTGGCCGGTCTCACGCGCGTAAATGCCCAAAATCGCGCGCACCGGCACGAGCACCGCGAACGAGACGCCGCTGAAGCGGGCCTCGAAGCTGACGAAGTCGTTGCCCAGCTTGAGCATCTGAGTGGCGGAGAAGCTGACATTGAGGACGATCTTGCCGTCCTTCACGTATTGACGCGGAACGGTCACGCCTTCGGCGGCCGCGTCCACCACGATGTGCGGAGTCTCGCCGCTGTCGGAAATCCACTCGTGCAGGGCACGGAGCAGGTATGGACGGCGCGGTTTCAATGCCGCATATCCCGTTCGTCCTCGCTCAAGCAAGAACGGAACGTGGAGCGCGCGAATATCGAGTTCATATATTTCGTGATGGGCTGGGCTTGTATCGGAAGCTCTATACCGTAGCTCGGCAGACGCCACAAGATCGGCGCGATGCTGGCGTCGACCAGCGAGAACTCATCGCTCAGAAAGAACGGCTTGGCCTTGAATACTTCCGCGCTCGCGCAAATCGCCTCCCCCAAGACCTTGCGGCTGTGAGCCGCGGTCTTGCTCTGCGGATCCGATTCGATATCGCGGGCCAGGGCATACCAGTCGCGTTCGACTCGATAAAGCGCCACCCGGAACTGCGCCCGGCTGACCGGATCGATGGGCATCAGCGGCGGATGCGGAAAACGTTCATCCAGATATTCGATGATGACCCGCGAGTCGTACAACACCAGATCGCGATCCACCAGCGTCGGCACGCTGTGATAGGGATTGAGGTCCAAGAGATCTTCGGGCAAATCGTTGAGGTCGACGTTCACCAATTCGATCGCGATTCCCTTCTCGGCAAGGACTATCCGCGTCCGGTGACTCCAAGGGTCGGCGGGCGCGGAAAACAAAGTCATGACCGAGCGACGTGCCACTAACGCGATCTCCTGGAGCCCGCTGCGCCCGCTGCAGCGTCAGTGGACGTCCTTCCAGTATTCTTTCTTGAGCAGGAAGGCAAACACAAAAAATACCAGTAAGAATAACGTCACGAATACGCCCAGCGATTGACGCTTCTGTTTGATGGGCTCACCGGCATAGTCCAGAAAGTTGGCGGTGTCCCGGGCAAACTGATCATACTCCTCCGGCTTCATGCTGCCGGGCGACATTGATTCGACGCCCACCAGCACCATCTTGGCGTTGCCGTGCTCGTCCGGCTCGCTCTTGAACACCGGTTTTTGTAAACCTTGCAATGTCTCGATCACCGCCGGCATCGCCGCCTGAGGCAAATACAGATTGTTCACCCCCCAAGGGCGGGTGCTGTCGACATAAAAGCTCTTCAGAAACGAATAGATGTAATCGACGCTGCGGGCTCTGGCGATCAGCGACAGGTCGGGCGGCTGTTTGCCGAACCAAGTCGCCGCATCCGGCGGCATCGCCGAATTGATGGTCTCGAAAGACTTGTCCGACGTGAACATCAGATTGGTGAGTTCCGCTTCCGGGATCTTGAGGTCGGTCGCCATGCGGTTGTAGCGCAGATACATGAGCGAGTGGCAGCCGGAGCAATAATTCATGAAATTACGCGCGCCGCGCTGCAGAGACTCGATGTTATTGATGTCGGCGTGGGACTTGAGCAGCGGCGTTCCCTCCTCATCGGCCATGGCGACGCCTGCGGACAACCCCGCAACGGTGATCAATACCCAACTCTTAAGCATGTCCCGTAAGCCTCTCGGGCAACGCTTTCACGCGGTCGATTTTCGAGTACCAGGGCATCAGCAGAAAGAATGCGAAATACACGACCGTGCAGATCCTGGCCAAGGTGGGGTAGATGCCCGACGGTGGTTTCACACCGCAAACACCCAGGGCAACGAAGGATAAGGCGAAGAGCGTCAGCATGACCTTGAATATGGGTCCTCGATAGCGGATGGAGCGCACCGGTGAGCGATCGAGCCACGGCACGAAGAAGAGGATCAAGACCGCGGCGCCCATCACCAGCACACCCCACACCTGGGTGCCCGCGAATGACGGGATCGCACGCAAGATCGCGTAAAACGGAGTGAAATACCAAACCGGCGCAATGTGCGGCGGCGTCTGCAAGGCGTTGGCGGGCTCGAAATTCGGCGATTCCAGAAACAAACCCCCAAACGTCGGCGCAAAGAAGATCACGCCGGAAAACAGCAGCAGGAATCCGGCGATGCCCACCGTGTCCTTGACCGTGTAGTAAGGATGAAACGGGATGCCGTCGAGCGGATGGCCGGCCGGATCCTTGTACTTCTTGATGTCGATGCCGTCGGGATTATTGGAGCCCACCTCGTGCAGCGCCATCAGATGCGCAATCACCAGGAACACCAGGGCCAACGGCAACGCGGCCACGTGCAGCGCGAAGAACCGGTTCAAGGTGGCGTCGGCGATATAGTAATCGCCGCGTATCCATTCGACGAGCGATCCGCCGATCACCGGCAGGCTGCTGAACAGGGACACGATCACCTGCGCGCCCCAGTAGCTCATGTTGCCCCACGGCAGCACATAGCCCATGAACGCCTCGGCCATCAGCAACAGAAAGATCAGGCAGCCGAAGATCCAGATGAGTTCGCGCGGCTTGCGGTGCGAGCCGTACAACAGCGCCCGGAACATGTGCAGATAAATCACGATGAAAAACGCCGAGGCGCCGGTGGAATGCATGTAGCGGATCAGCCATCCGCCATCCACATCGCGCATGATGTACTCGACCGAGGCGAAGGCCTCGGCCGAGGACGGCTTGTAGTTCATGGTCAGGAAGATGCCCGTCACCAATTGGTTCGCGAGCACGACCAGCGAGAGCACCCCGAAGTAGTACCAGAAATTGAAATTCTTCGGGACGTAGTACTCTGCCGCCTGCTCCTTCCACAATTTGGTCAACGGAAAGCGCTGATCAATCCAGCCGATCAAACCACCGCCGGGGGTGCCGCCGGCGGACTCAGGTGCTGCTGCCATCTTTCAACCTCTCATTAAGCTGTTTTGGGGGCGTCGTCCACGCCGATCACGATGCGCTCGTCCGCGCTGATGACGTAGGGGGGAATGGCCAGGTTCTTCGGCGCCGGCATGCCCTTGAAGACCCGGCCCGACAAATCGTACTTTGAGCCGTGACACGGGCAATAGAAGCCCCCCGGCCAGTTCGCGCCCAGATCGACACCCGACACTTGAAACGAGTTGTTCGCCTCGAACGCGCCCAAGGGGGAGCAGCCGAGATGCGTGCACACCGCCGAACCAATCCAATATTCCGGGTTTCTGGCGCGCACCGCGCCCGTGGATTTGATGTAGGCGGGCTGGGTGGAATCATCGGACGCGGGGTCCAACAGCATCGCGTCGTGATTGCCCAACTGATCGACGATGCTCTTGATCCGCCGCACCACATACACCGGTTGACCGCGCCACACCACCTTCAGCATCTGGCCCGCCTCGAGCTTCGAGGCATCCACACTGACCGGAGCGCCGAGCGCTTTGGCCCGGGCACTCGGTTCCCACGACTCGAGAAATGGAATCGCGGCGAAGGCAACGCCGATCGCGCCGGTGCCGACCGTCGCTGCCGTCAACAAGCGGCGCCGACCAAGATCAACCTGTTCACTCATTCGTCAGCCTCTGCCATTGTTGGCTCAACCATTGTTGACAAATCTTCACGTCAGCACCTGCGGCCCTGGGTGTTTCCCAATGAATATTCGTAGCGCATTATACACAGATAACTGTGTTCACTTTACGGCTGGAGGAGCGAAAATAATTGCGGAACGCTCGCGTCCTCGCGGGGTTTTTGGCCAGAGCCATCGTGGTTGGCCTCGCCGCGGCGTTTCTCGTGGTGTGGTGGAAACCCGCGCTGTTGGGGAAGGTCGCCGCTCCGGCACAGAGCATGCCGACGGCCGCGCCGAGCTTGGGCGCCGTCACGCACGGCTTTGCCGACGCGGTGGCGCGCGCAGCGCCGGCGGTGGTCAATATTTATACGGCGCGCGTCGTGACCGAGCGCACCCAGCCGGCGCCGCTCAACCAATTGTTCGGCGATTTTTGGCCGAGCTACCGCCAACGCATCGAGCGCAGCTTGGGGTCCGGCGTCATCGTCGACGCCACGGGCACCATCGTCACGAATCAGCACGTCATCGCGGACGCCGATTCCATCCGCGTGCAGTTGGCGGACGGCCGCATCGCCGACGCAAAAATAATCGGCCAGGACCCTGAGACGGATATTGCCATTCTCGATCTGGATATCGACAAGCTGCCGGTCATGCCCCTCGGCCGTTCGGACACGCTGCGCGTCGGCGACATCGTGCTCGCGATCGGCAATCCCTATGGCCTGGGACCGTCGGTCACGCAAGGCATCGTGAGCGCCACCGGCCGTGGTCAATTAGGCCTCGCAACGTTCGAGAATTTCATCCAAACCGACGCCGCCATCAATCTCGGCAATTCCGGCGGCGCGCTGATCGACGCGGACGGCGATCTGGTCGGCATCAACACTGCGGTATTGAATCGCGCGTACGGCGGTCCGGAAGGCATCGGCTTCGCGATTCCAGTCAATCTCGTACGGGGCGTCATGGAACAAATCCTCAAGCAGGGGCACGTCGTCCGCGGCTGGTTGGGATTCGTGCCGCAGGACTTGTCGGATGCAGAGGCTGCGCAACTCGGCATCAGCGCCGGCGGCGGTGTCACGGTGGTCAATATACTGGTCAAGAGTCCAGCGTTCGAAGCCGGCGTGCGCCCCGGCGACCTGATCGTGGGGCTCGGGCACGAACCAGTCCACAATGCCCAGGAACTGGTGAGCCGGATCGCCGCCTTGAAGCCCGGCGATGAGGTAGAACTCGAAGGCCGCCACGCTCGGGAAGCCTATAAGGTCAAATTCAAAGTGCTGGAGCGCCCGATCCGCCAAGCACAAGCCGCCCAATAGCCTTCGCCCGGTCACCGCCCGCCAGTCGGCCGCTGTCTTCGACGTCCGCACAGACACGGGGTACCTGCCAGGCCGCCGGGGGCCTGGCAGGTACTCTAGCCGGGTGTGCGCCGGATTTTCGCCCCCAGTTGCTGCAGTTTCTCCTCGATCGCTTCGTAGCCGCGGTCGATATGGTAAATGCGCTCGATCTCGGTGCGGCCATCGGCCACCAGCCCCGCCAACACCAGGCTCGCCGAGGCGCGCAAGTCGGTGGCCATCACCGGCGCCGCCGTCAGCTTGTCGACTCCCTTGATGATCGCGGTGTTGCCCTCGAGCCTGATCTCCGCGCCCATGCGGCGCATCTCCAGCATGTGCATGAAACGGTTTTCGAAGATGGTTTCGATGATGGTGCCGACGCCGCTCGCGATCGTGTTCAGCGCCGCGAATTGC
>Ga0209611_10011781_pt1 | contig 12479 bp, 4 predicted proteins | sample S1TSphgellanicum_3_FD_187693 | JGI IMG/M metagenome (GOLD analysis project Ga0209611, IMG submission 187693) | Host-associated microbial communities from peat moss isolated from Minnesota, USA - S1T2_Fc - Sphagnum magellanicum MG (SPAdes) (version 2) | ecosystem: Host-associated > Plants > Peat...
ATTCATGCAAACTTTCCAAGTTCATTTCCCTCAGCCTCCAATATAACAATCTGAACATAACTAATTCCATTTTTAGAGTAAGAGGAAAAATGATTTGAAGGTTTTTTGTTTGTTGGTTCTGCCTGTTTGTAAGTGGGAGAGACTATGGAATTATGTAGTTTTCATTTGGTCCCTAACTGAACCCTGAAACCCTTTCTCCTTCAAAGATATGGGTTTTAGGGTTCTAGAATAAAGTTCCATGAGCAACTCCAAAATGCATAATTGGAGCTTGAAAACATGAGCACTCAGATCACATCCAAATCCAGGAATTCCTTCATGCACCTGATCGTGTCATTTTCCCCTTGTTTGAATGATCACTCACACCTCTAATGCCAGGAGGAGGCAATATCAGTATAGCCCACACACATCTACCTACCAACACTATTGCATTAAAAAGGGTGCATTAAGTAGTTTAAGGGTGCATTAAGCAGTTTGATGGTGCCCTGTGTAGGTAAGCAAGGGAGGACAGAGCCATAACATCACCATGAGCCAAGTGAGGTAGATTGTGTAGGGCAGGAGAGCATTGGGACTTCAGGCTAGAGTTGTAGTCAGGCATTTGGATCAAGTGTGACTACAAATGATCACATACCTGCAAGTTCACCTCCAACAAAATCTCAATCAGTGGTGAATGACTCTGATGGTGTACACAAGCACACAAAAAAGAAGTTTCCAGGTCAGAACATGGTGAAACCTGTCCCATGTACTTTGAAAGTGGGGAATTGCATGGAGGAAATGAACAAAAACAAAGTTTAGTTGATGGATGGTGTTGTGATGAGAGCAAATCAAGGTCTGATAGCAGTTGCACAAGTAGCAACTACATAGGAAGTGGGTCTGATGACAATGAAAATACACATGATGCAGAGGATGACTAGGAAGCAGCCTTTGATGCATTGCACATACAGGGTGCCAGTTCAGATCAAATTCAGCATAGTGAATTGAAAGATTCACATGAGAGGAAGCCAAATGGGGTTCATCATCTGGATCTACAAAGTGCTATGTTCAAACCAGAGTACATGTATAAGAATAATGGATTTGGGGGTAGAAGAGGAAACAGTGGCAGGGCTTGGAGACTAGATGACATCTCACAGCCACCTGTGTTACCAAGGCTGGCAAGATAGCACACTCACCCTAACCAGCAAAACAGACAGACTAATCATTGTGTTTATATGTGGATCATCTAGTTATTCAAGTTAAGTATTATTGATTACATTAAGGTAGGAACCCATGTTCAATACAAAACATTTTTCCATCTTTGCAACACTTAAGGTGAGTGTGCTCAATGAGTTTTTATTAGCTCAATGGTAAGCATTTTTCATGTCCATTTTGTGTGTGATTAGTGAGCCATGGTAACCCTAACCTTAGAACATTGTTAATTAAACCTTAAAATGCTAACCTCAATTCATAATGTTAAACTGAGGTTCATTATTCCATTTAAATAAAAGTATATTTTACAAATTATTTAACATCACCATGTGGCATGTTTCTATTCCTCAATTTTTAGAAGATGTGGCAAATTTGAAATTTTCATTCAAATAATAATGCGACACATGTCAAGATCCTTATTCTTGACATCTAATGATTGGGATATATCTAGGGTTTTTTAATAAATATTTGAATGCCATGATGTTCATAATGAGCCATGTGGCACGTGTTGATTAGCCAAACACAAAAGACATGGCCATTTCTTGGCCATAAAATTTAGAAAATTTTAAATCATCTAATATCACAATCTGGGAAAATCAGACCTTTTAATCAAATGCCATGTTTGTAAATTAGAAACATAGGAAATGGATGGTCCAAATATGTTCTTGGTTTGTACATAATTTAAATATTTCAATAGTTAACATGTGTTTCCACATGATTGGAGATTGGATCCACCAAAATAGTTACAATTTACAGTCGCAAAATGATGCCCCATATACACTATGTATATATTGGTCCCATAGGATGAGACAGTATATACTAAATTTAGTCTTCATCTATCATCTTGATGACGTCATCCTGATGTAATGTTTCATGCGACTATTTGTCGTCTGCGACTTGTCTTAGGCAACTACTAGATAGTTAGTTGTAAAATGTCTTTTTCGATTAAAAAATAGTCGTAAACACTAGTTGCAAATCAAGTTTTTCCTTCTTGTGAATGGAAATGCATTTTGGCCACAAAAAAGGATAGGAAAACATATTGATGCTTTGTATGAAATTGCAGTCCAACAAATTGTTGCCTTTTGACTTCAAAACCACTATTTCACCAAATAGTAAGGACGTTACTTGAAGGAAAACTGGAAGGAAGCAATATGATGTTCATGCTACACATTACCTTCAAGTTTTTCAGGTATATAATTCATACACCTAACTCTTCATTGTTATGTTGATCATTAGAAGTTTCTTTTCTTCACCACAAGTTATTTATGGCCTTAGAAGGATACTTTGCTAAATAATTTAGAATGCTTACTTGGAAAGTTTTATGTGGTCATGGAATAAAAGGTGCATGTACTTAATAAGGGCTCTATATTTTGTGAATTAGTTTTGGATGCTCTAACAAGTATTAATTGCTAAATTACAATGAATTTTTCTTGGGATAATTTTTCAAGCAAAATTGTAAAAACTCTCAAGTCCTTGAAAATTTTATGTCCATTTGCTTCAAGGCATATGTGCTTTGTGAAGCAGTCCTAGTGGTTTCTGTTGATAAAATTAAACACCATTTGCTTAGACAACTCTAGGTGGTCATGGAAAGTAACTTTAGGTGGTAAAGGTATAAGTTGTCAGTGATCAAGTCCTTTGGAAAAAAAATTTATCCTAAATTCAAGTTGTTTCTGGTTAGTTCAATTATGACTACTTTTCAAAGTGCAAGTTTTCATGTGTAGCCAATGTTTCCTTGGAAAACTTTTAGGGTCAACATTGACCAAATGAGCTAGGTGCAAGTGTTAAAGATTTTCCCAAAAACTAAAAATGTCTTCCCATTGAGTTCAAGGTGTTTGTGCCTTGTACATCAGTTTAGAGATGTGGAATAAATCCAATGTTGTGGAAGTAATGAATATGTGATTTGGAAAAACTTACAGTCATCACTATGGTGAAGTTAAAGTGGTTTTGAACATTGATTACACAATGTGTTTAAGGTTCTTAAAATCATTCTTAATTGGTGATGATATGTACATTGTCATATGATAAAACATATAATGAATATGTGCTTTAGAGAAATCTGTGATAGTCATTGTGATCTAAGGTTCTGGAAAGTCCTTTGGAATAATTCAAGTCCTGACTTCAAGAGCTATTTTTGGTTAGTTTAGTACTAACTGTTTTTTTAAGTGCAAATTTTCATGTGCATTGAATATTTCCTTGGAAAACCTTTAGGGTTAACATTGACCAAGTGAACTAGGTGCAAGTGTTAAGAGTATTCCTACATTGAAAATGTTTACCCATTGAGTTCATTGGTGTATGTGCAATGTACATTAAATTAGATGACGTGGAGTAAATGAATATGTGCTTTGGAACAACTTGCAAAGTCATCATTATGGTAAGGTTAAAGTGATGTTAAACACTGATTGTAATGCATTTAAGGTTTCTAAAATAGTTCTTAATTAGTGTCTATATGTAAATTGTCATTTGATGAAACATAATTATAATGAATATGTGTTTTGGAGAAATTTGGGATGGTCATTGTGATAAGATTCTAATGCTTTCATAATTTTGTCTAGATTAGGGTTAAAACTTTTCTTTGATACAAAGCAACCAACTAAATGAGTTTTTGCTTGGAAGTTTTGACTGGTGCAATATTGAAATTTAGTGGTATTTAGGTGCAAATGATAAGAGTTCAAGTCCATTTGAATGAAACTTTAATTTAGGAACAATTACTTACAACAGTGACATGTGTTGATTACATGGTTTCTCAAACTTGACATGTATAATATCATGGAATTCAATGGGGTAAGAACTTGTTTCTTGAAAATAAATTGTAAACCAAATTATCAATATACCCAATTAGCTTTCTTGTAATGTGTGGGTTAATGGTAGAACTTGAGTGGTGAAGTTTGTCCAATCCTTATTCAAGCTACAGTTATGGTTTTGTGAAAAGAAACACTTGGACTACTTTTAAATATGTCATTACAAGGTTTGTGCATATGGTATAATGTGTAGTAATGTTTTTGGGGTGTGAAATTTATTCTGCACTTCTAAAAAATCTATGATCAACCTAAATAAATTTACAAATTGTTTTCTATTTTTTGTTTTGTAGTTGGAGTTTTTTACAATGTTCAAGGAGAAACATCTTGGTGTGCAATTGATGTGGTAATAATTCCAATATTTGAAACTTTAGTTTGTTAGAAAGTTACATGAGTGGAACAATTGTTGATGTCGGTATCACATTGAAATTAGTGAGTTGAAGGAAGATCTTAATGGTATTAAAAGTTGAACAAAAGGGTCCATCAGCTGTGCAATTGTTCTTGTACATAAATTTATCACCCAAGTGGAGAAGATATTAGTCCAATAAAGTGTCACACCCATCTCAAATGTCTTAAGAGATTAACATATTTATGTTCATCCATTTTATATCCCAAGACTAATATGTCAACCTTTCATGAAAAGGAATGCTTGTTGGGGGAGTGTAAAAATTGTGGGATCCAAACCTTTCAAAACTACCCATTTGGATTGACTTCAAAAAGACTTGTGACTTGGTGCAAGATAAGTTATGTTGTTCTTGGGAAAATTAGTGAGGGTTGTGACAAGAAAGTTTCAAGGGTAAAGTATTGTGAAACAAAACCATGTGAGTTAATAGACTACTTGAAACCCAAATTATAGGAGTTTTTAATACACAATTTTACATCAAAGTGGCAAAAGAAGGAATTTAAGGCATATGTGCCAAATTTGCCACCTAACACTATTGTTTCTTCTATTGATTTCCTGGAGGATTATGCTTTCCTAGTGCAAAACGAAATCTAGGACGTGCATTGGTTTTCGTTCTAGATTACAATTCTAATGCACATCATGTATCATCATAATCCTACACCTAATCCAACATATCCAAAATCCAGAATATTGAAGGAGGTGTATTATTACATCTCGGATGACAAAAAACATGATACATTATATGTTCAACATGATTTTAAGTTGAATTGGGAGTTCTTAAAGGAGAAAGGATGTTTCCTGGAACGACATGTTGTATGGTTTGATGGATGCAATGGGCAATTTTAAAATGTTCGATGTTGATTTTTTTATCATGATATCATAACATGATTGTGTGTGAAGAGTTACCTTTTGGTTGTTAAATAATTTGGAACTATTTTTCTACTAGTCATGGGAAGGGGGAAATGGATGGGGCTAGTGCATTGTTGAAAAGGGAGATTCGAAAAAAATTGATTAAGCCTAATGCAAGGCGATTCCAATTTGAATTTGATGTGGTTAATTTTTAAAAGAGAAAGCCACAAGATAACATGCTGCCCACCCCAACACTAGAAGGATTGTCTTTAAATATTTTTGAGAAGTAAAGAAAGATGATGTGGACATATCATGGTTTTTTTAATGTCATATAGTACATGGTAGCCACAAAACACATCATGTTCGATTGATCTGTTTCCTAGATAGAGATTTTACATTAGTTGAATTTTGAAACTTTTCATGCCATTGTCCCAAATGTGAAAATTGGGATGTAAAGTTTGAATGTGAATAGTTCGGCCACGTCCCAAACCTTGGTGTTTGACCAAGCTGAAACCTATCCATTGATTTGAGGCCGAATGCAAATGCAAAAGTGGAATATGGGAGTGGGGGGGAGGAAATGGTTGATGATGTTGTTGCGGATGACAATATAGCAATGTTATGCCAAAGTTCTATAAATGAAAGCTTTTGGATTATGCTAGTTGATACTTTGCCCATATGGTCAAGGAGCATTTCATATATGTTTGGGGGTGACAATGGTTTGAAGGAAACTATGTCATGCAAGGACTTTGGTATGAGAGATCACATCCAAGTAGTAGGTCCTATCACCTACTAGAAGATGACCACTTGCATTTGTGTATTCTCATATAATTGTGGTGTCCAAATTTTCTATGCCACCTAGGTGAAAACATGAAAAAAAGAACCAATCATGCCAAGGTTAAAGTCCTTTCTAAGGACTGAATTTGCCACGTTGTAATTTTTTATTGGTTTATATTGCATTTTTCACACAATTTTTTTAATTGAATATCAAATTTGAAGCCAAATATGACATATAACATGATAGAAACTCAAATCTTTTTGCATCAAACTTTACATTATAATCAAATCTATAACTTTATTTTGAACCATGATTACAAATTCAAAACTATAATAGTGTAAAAGGACATTCGAGTATTAAAATCTAAAAATGTATATGTATTTTTATTTTTTGAATGTTTTGAACACATGGATCCCTTCCTGTGGAATATATTAAAGCTCACAAAAAAATTGAAATGATTTGGTGAACATTTGATAAAAGAAAAGGACTTTTGATACAAAAAAACCACTTATCCACTTGCTTTTCTTGACTATTTTAAACACATAAAAGGACTCTTGAAACATGGTGAATTCTCATGAAAGTTTTGTAGTTGCAACTTTGAAAGTATAAGAATTTGTTTCAAATTTTTAAAACTTATATATATATATATATAAAACGTTCCCATGGTGATTTTTCAAATTTTCAAAAAATAGTTTTTAAGGATTGTCCACACATTGCTTGGCTCTTTTTTTTTGCTTCACCTCCTACAACACATTATATAACAGATTCATTAAGTACATATGAACTATCAACAAAAGTGTTGGGCATAATTCACGAAGGTGTTTCCTATCGACAATTGGTAGATGAACATGATGCTTGATAGTTACAAATTACAAGATTGACGTAATGTCTATTAACCAAACCTTTGATAAACAAGCCATTTTACATGTATGTTAGGTTCTATTTCTAATGAGTTTTTTTTCATGTGTTGCCATTGTTTTAAATTTCCTTTCTATGAGTTCTTTAAAAATCATTTACAACTAGGTCATACTCTCTTACTTTTGTGTTTTGGTTAAATGATCCATCAGTAGAATTGATGTTTTGTCCATCCAAATCAAGGTTTTTGTTGACATTGGGAGGTTAATAACAATTATAGGATATAAGCTAGAAGCACATATTTGTCGGTAGCAAAGAGCATTTGAGCGGCCAATGCTTGTTATTTTAATGTCTTTCCATTTATCATTTTACCAAGTGCAAAAGTTCCAATGTGCTAATATGTTTGCTAGGATTTGCTAAAATGGGAGAAGAATGTGGTGGAAATTAGGTTACAATGAAGGTCAATAAATGTGGCACTAAAGGTGGAAGTGTAGAATGACTCCTATTGAAAGAGTGTTTACTAGAAGAGTGTTGAAAATGAAAGTTTCCAAGGAACTTTCACTATGCAAGTTAGCAATAGATTAGCCATTGAAAGTTTTTAAAAATTGTATTAGGGACTTATAAATGAAAGCAAAAATGAGACCTTTGGAGGTTTTTTTCACCATGCATCCTTTGTTTGTTAGCTCTATTGTCTTTGCAAATTTGGTAAATCAGGTTGACAATTCCTACAATATCTTGTACATGAACAACCTTGTAGCAAAATATTGTTCAACTTGATGCATTTATGCATTTTGATGCATTGGTGATTCTTGATGGATTTACCTTATCAACCAACAAACCATGATGCTGGGATATTAGATATTATATTATGGGGTAACAATTTAATTACTCCTTCCTTGGAGAACCTTTGGGGTCAATGGAAAAATGGTGTCTGTAATATAATTACAAGGGCTTTTAAGTCCTTGAAAATGGTCAGTCCATTTGCTTAAAGGTGTATGTGGTTATTGAAGGAGTTTTGTTACAGTTTATTATATAGGACTCTTGTTAAGGTCCTATTATATTAAAGGGTCACAAATTATATGATTCCTTCCTTGGATAACTTCTGGGGTTAATGGAGAAATGGTATTTGTAATATCATTAAAAGGACCCTCAAGTCCTTGAAAATGGTTAGTCCACTTGCTTTAAGGGTGTATGTGGTTATTGAAGGAGTTTTATTAAGGTTTATTAGGTAAAAGCACATTAAGGTGGTTAAATTTGGGTAAATGAAAATCCTTTTTCAAAATCCTTTTTATATGAATATTTAGATTATATTGAATATATTAGATAAACTATATAAATATTCTAAATATAGTCTAAACTAAATATAAACTAAATAATCTAAATATTCATATTTTAAGTTAGTTTTGGGTATAAAATTATATGAATATTTAGATTATATTGAAAGTAACATTTCTTTTCATTTCCAATTTCAAGTCATGATGCTATAAGACATATAAAAATATCACAATTTTTTTGAAAATGCTAAGAAAGGTTTAAAAAATAATTACAATTTTCAGGATTTTGAAAAGTCCATAACATAATAAATTAAAATCACACTCCATTTATTCAATGGATTTTTAATTTTTAAAACATAATTCATCTAATATCCCAAAGTTTCAAATACATAAGATTAACATATTGTAAGATAAAAGTCCATATCCATGAGTTTTGTAAGGTGTGACAAAATTTGTCGCCAAGATCCAAAAGTCCATTATTCATCAAATATGTAGGATTTTGATTTTTTTTTTTGCATTTTTAAAATGCCAACTCTATTAACATTACATATATGAGTCCCTTTTTTGATATTTCAACGAAAATATTAGCATTTTATATTTAAGTTTCAAAGAGATGTAGGAAAAACTATAAGTGTGACACCTAAAAAGGGACTACGTAGTGTGCTTTTGCCCTATTAAACAACACTCATGTCAAGGTCCTATTATATTAGGGGGTCACAAATTACATGACTCCTTCCTTGGATAACCTTTAGGGTCAATGGAGAAGACTTGGTATTTGTAATATAATTACAAGGGCCTTTACAATAGTAAAAATTAATCAAAATGTAATCATTCCATTTGAAACTACATGCAACTTGTAGTCATTTGTGATTAAATTTGGGAGTATTTACAATTATAAGATCAAATTTTAACTAGTTTGGTCATTCTTACAACTATGATGCAATTATTGAAAACTTCATCCTATCATTTGGATGACTTTTAAATATATATTCATCCATTAATAGATTGATATGTCCCATTTGTTGCAATAATCACCAAATTAGTCGTCACCTAAAAATATTTTATGGTGACATAGGGGTGTATTTTAATGTATGTCTTCAAATTATGTTTATGATATGTTACATATATCATAAATATATAGTTGAGTATATTAATTATACATATGTACATATATTGTTCATGTAATGAATTCCAAAATAAATATTTGAACTCTGAAATTTATTATTCACATACGAAAATTGATATTTTATTCTAAATTTTATTCTTGGAATTATTTTTTGAATTTTTTGGATTTGAAAGAACATACTTGAATCTAAAAATTAATAATTCAATTCCGAATTTTTAAATTAAATTTTTTTAAAAAAATTTGATTTGAAAAATTATGTTTCAATGTTCAAAAATATTATTTCAAATTCTTGAAAAAAATTATTTGAATTTGAAACTTGATATTTGAATTTGACAATTGCTCTTTCAATTCCTTAAAACATTAGTTGAATCTAAACTTTTTTATTTAACTAGAGAAAGCTTATTTGATCTCAAAATTTGATATTTGAATTCTAAATTATTATTTTCGATTCTAAAACTTAATATTTCAATTCTAAACTTTCAAATTTAATTAAACAAAACTCATTTAATTTCAAAGTTGAGATTGCAATTCCAATTTCTTATTCTGGATTTCAAAATTAATATTCAATTCAGAAAACTATTAATTGAGTCTAAAAATTGACATTTCAATTTTGAATTTATTTATTTGAGTCTGAAAATTGATATATGAATTCTGAAATTTTTTATTTCAAAAGACTTATTTGATCTAAAAGCTGATAGTTGAATTCTAATTTTTTTTTGGAATTTAATTAATTTTTCAATTCAACAAATTATTCATTGAGTTTTAACAGTTTTTTAATAATAGTGTTATTGATAATAAATCATTTTATAAATAATTATAAATGATCATAGTTCTTAATTATAAGTCGCACTAAATAATTTTTGTTACAACATAGATTTTTATATTTTATAATTTATATTCTTACAATAAAAGTAATGAATTACTATAATAAATGTTACTTTACATTAAATCATTGTAATTACTTCAGATAAGAATTTCTTTATTGAACATAATTATTCACAATCTGTAATTTATAACTAGAAATATGAATTAAAATTCTGGGAAAAAATATAATGTAGTTAAAATAATTATTGTAAGGATTTTAATTTCAGGAATTATTATAAATTAATTTAAGGTTTTATTTTCTAGTCTCTAATTACTTATTTATGATAAATATTTCTACTGTAATTTTATTTTTATTATAAAAGTTAAAGTTATGTTTAGCAGTTTTTTAATTTATAGTTAATAATTACCAATAGAAAAAAAAATCTTGACCAATTAAGTTTTTTACAAATATAAGTGTAATTATATAGTAATTAATGTAACTAGTTTAATGTTACTTTTTTAAAAAAGTTGTGTCAAATTTTATTTTTTAATAACAATTGTTAGTTCATTATTTATATTTTATAATTTCAAAAAAAGTTTGTTTTTGAATTAAGTAGTTGATAATGAATACTTAATAATTGTAATGCATAGTTTATATTTTAAATATATTTTAAATGAAATCATTATTAATTAAATGATTATTAATTATCTAATGAGCCATGTACTTAAATTGTTTATAAATATAAAAAACTAAAAACAAAAAGCATGAGGAAAGTTTTGAAGTTGAACCTTAGTTTGACAAATCTTCAGGCAGGTGTGGAAAGTGGTCAGGGTAAATGTTATATGTGGTGAAGTCCTTTTTGAAAAGTTATCTCTACTAAGTTCAAGGTGTTTTTGTTTAGTTAAGTTCTGAATGCTTTTAAAAGTAAAAGTTTATGATTCACCATCCCAAGAAAACATGAAAAATGAGTTGTCCAAAAAGAAAATGGTAAATTATAGTCAATGAAAAGTTATTAAAAATTGCAATAAATTGTGGAAGCTTTGATGCATTGATGCATTGATGCATTTATCTCATCAACTTGTAGACCATGATTATGAGATTTGCATATATATTATTATATTGCAAGGTTTGTAGTATATATTTAACCACAAATTACATGACTCCACACTTGGATAACCTTTGCGGTCGATGGAGAAGTGGTATTTGTAATACAATATATTAATTAAAGGATCTCAAGTCCTTGAAAATGTTCAGTCCTCTTGCTTCCTTCTGTATGTGGTTATTGAAAGAGTTCTGTTAGGGCCGGTGCCGCTAAATTTAAATATTACTTTTTTGACGAATCTTTAGGCACTTGTATGGAAAGTGGTCAAGGTACATGTCATAATAAGTGATAAAATCCTTTTTGAAAAGATAACAGTGTTAAATTCAAGGCGTTTTTGGTCAGTTAAGTTCTGAATGCTTTTAAAAGTGCAAGTTTATGATTCACAATCCAAGGAAAACATAAGTGCTTGTCCAAAGAGAAAATGACAGATTACATCATTGTGTGAATGTAAAATTTTCATTATGAAATCTCTCAGTTATGAGAATTGTAATATGCCATTTTTTGTTGTAAATTAAATTTCATTAGGGGGTTAAAATACATGACTGTGTTTGAAAAAACATAAGATACACAGAAGTCATATGTGCACATACAAAGGTGAACACAGTGTAATTATTGCTTCGTAGTCCTTACCAAGTTCTTTCTAATAATTTGGCTCGGTGGCTTCTTACCACTCTTCACCTCAAATTCATTTTTGTATCTCAAATTCAAACCATTAACCAAGCACCAAGTTTAGTCATCCGATTAAAAATGAACAAACATACATTAGCTTTGAAAATCCCAAATCTCACAACTGCAAAATTGTTAAAGTCTGGAACAAGTCTAAACTCAAACTCCTAGGGCTTGGCTCAACATCTTGTAGTCACACCCTTGTCTGAACGTGTATTGATAACTTTTTTCTGTCCAGTAGAAACCTTTGGTGGTTTTGGGTGCTTCTTTGTTTCAGTTCTTTATTTCTTTTGGCACATCATCAACAATGACAGCAGAACTTGAAGGCTCTTTACCTTCACGAAGCAATATTCTCAGTAAGTTTGTACATACTCTACTTGTCTTAATCAATTCTCCATCTGCTTTAGTCTTGATTTATGAGAATGTTGGGTTGTGGCACAAAGTTAAACTAGATCCTGTATATCCTTGGATGAGGCCATGTGAGAAAGGCCACGACAAAGTCATATGATCATGCATATCTCCAATATAGAAATCAGTGACAAGGAAGTTGTTTTCAAAACTAAACCATAATGTGAGCACTGGAGTCAACACACATGGCTTGGAAACAGTGCTTGTTTCCTTCCTGCTCTCTGTGCTGTGCCTGGCCA
>Ga0209611_10011782_pt1 | contig 12478 bp, 6 predicted proteins | sample S1TSphgellanicum_3_FD_187693 | JGI IMG/M metagenome (GOLD analysis project Ga0209611, IMG submission 187693) | Host-associated microbial communities from peat moss isolated from Minnesota, USA - S1T2_Fc - Sphagnum magellanicum MG (SPAdes) (version 2) | ecosystem: Host-associated > Plants > Peat...
TCCATGAGCTTAAGACGTTGGAGATTAACATGGCCAACTCGCTTGTGCCAAATTCCAATGTCTCCAACTCCTTTTCCATGTGTGAATAACATGGAATTCACCTCAGGCATGTTCACATCCAAGGTGAACATTCGTCCATTCCTTTCCCCTTTTGCAATCAATTTGCCTTGGTTCTTCATGTCTTTCACAAAACATCCATTTGGGTTGAATGTCACCTATAAACCTTGTTCCACCATTTGGCCTATGGAGACCAAATTTTTGTTATGGTTAGAACATGAAGTACATCTTTCAGGTACTTTGTTTGCCCATCTTGCATGGACAATGGCACCTTGCCAATTTGTGTGATGGGATGTGTAGTGTCATCACTAGTTTCCACAAACCTTGGTGTCTTCAAATCCTTTGCATCTCTAAACCATTATCCAGGATTAGTCATGTGATTTGAAGCTCTAAAATCCACACACTAGACATTGTTGTCTGATACACCTCCTATCATTAAATTTGCCACGTGTTGCATCACAAACAGTTGCTCATCACCTTGATTACTAGTTGATGCATAATTCCCTTGTTGTAGCTTTCCATTTTGTGCATCATGTTCCCTTTGATAACAGTTCTTTGCCATGTGCCCGGGTTTCCCACAGTAGTAACAATTTGAATCGCTATTTGGTTGTTGACCTCGATGACTTCCACCACGACCTCCACAACTTCCTCGACTTCCTCTTCCTCCAAAGTTTCCTCGTCCACCTCCATGAGCTTGACTTTCATGTTGATGATGTTCACCATGCGAGCTTCCGTGTCAACTTCGAAATGAGGTTTTACCACCTTTACCTCTATCGGTATTTGAATTGAAAACATTTTTTTGTGATCCTCCATTGGATGAAGTACCAACAATTCTCATCTCTTCACTTATACGTAGTGTTATCAAGTCTTGGAAGTTGGGAAATGTTTCTCGAACTGCAATTGAAAACAAAACTAGTTATAGTCTTTTCTAAGTCCATTTAAGGTCACGGCCACTAAATCTTCATCATCTACAAGGGCTCCTATAGATGTAAGAGCATCTGCAAGGTTTTTCACCTTTGTAGAATAGTCATTGATGTTCATCTTGTTTTCCTATAGATTATGCAACTCCTGTTTGAGTTGCATTTTGCGGGCTTGTGTATTAGTGTTCTACATCTTCACTAATGTATCCCAAGCTTGCTTGGGTGATTTTGCATCTTGAATATGCACAATCATGGAATCGGACACACTCATAGAAAGCCAATATAAGACTTTCCTTACTTTTTCATGCCAAGTTTTATTGGCTTGAATTTGTTGTTGTGTGAGGTTTTCTGGGAGAAGAGGTTTTTTCTCATCACCAGTTATGAATTCCCAGTAGCCTTTCCCCATCAAAAAATTCATAATCCTAAATTTCCACACTTGGAAATTGTTCTTGTCTAGTTTCTCAATTGCAATTTGAGAAAGACCATCCGCCATCTCTTAAGGCACCACTCAATGTTTTCTTGGGGTTTCACAATGATTTTAATTCCTTCCTTGGATTTCTAAGATTAGGGTTAGGGTTTTCCTTCCTTAGGTTTCTAGGGTTAGGGTTAGGGTTAGGGTTGAACAAGATGAACCTTGCATATGTATGTATGTCTTGAGTATTATACGAAATTCTATACTATACATAGGTTTTATGTATATAATATTTCGTATGGTATTAAGTACATGATTACATACCACACTTTTGTACAAAGGTCTTGATAATGTATTTGCGCTTCCCAATATTCAAACTCCTTCCTTCAAGTTCTCCCAAGTTGTATTTGCTCCACTTCAAAACTTTGCTTTGATGTCTTCTCTAAGCAAACTTCTTTCATAGCAACTTTGCAAAGCTACTCCACACACATATGACTTTGGATCGATCTGAAATTCTAGTGAAACATGAAAAACTATGTCTACTACCTTCTCTCAAAATTTTAGCCCATTTAACTTCATAAAATGAAAGATCTTGCTACTTCCTTGAAGTCACCTCAAAATGGGACCTGAACACAAAATGACTTACAACTCGCTCTTATCAACTCCAAAATCCTTGAGATTTTGAGAGACATATTAGATATATGTCTTCTATACCTGGTAAAAATTTCAACTCTATTGATGTTGACCACAAAGAGATATCACTTTCAAAAGAAACTGACTTCAAAAGTGAGACTGAAACTTTAAATGCTTGGATCTCTCTCAATACAGATTCAAATGACATGAAATTTCTCTCACACATATATTCCTATATGATCTATAAGATCCCAAAGCTGCAAATCCAAAAATGCTCAAACAAAGGAAATATGACCAAAAAACCAGATTTATTATAGAGTCTTCAAAGGCTCATAACTCTCACAAAACATATCTTTTTCTTCTGAAAACTTGAGAATACAAGTGTCTTATAGTCTTCTATAATCTCTCCAAGTTTCACTTCAAGATCTTTTCACAGTAGATCTAGATCTAGATTTAAAAATCTGACTTCCACAACTCTTGATATGTTAATCTCCTTTCACCTCTTTTCTTTTCTTTTCTTTCTCTTCACATTCTTTCCTTTCCTCATTTCTCTTTTGCACTTGACAAACTCCTATGATATTACTAAAGACTCTCAAGCTTTAGTTCTAGAGACTTTCTAGCTTTAGATTTCTTTCTACTTTCTCATTGAACAACCTAAGCTTTGATACCATGTTAACAAATAGGAGATCTACTCAAGTGCAAACATAAATCTTTATTGAAAGGAAACCACAACATAATGCTCACAACACAAAACACAACATCAAGAACTCTCCAAGGTTCTTGTCACATGAAATACACAAACTTGTGTAATGAAGAAAAGAGAGCCAAACCATCAACACCAAAGTATTTAACTAAAAGACCAAACCATCAACACCAAAGTATTTAACTAAAAGACCAAACCACAAATAACCAAACTAAAATAAGTAACGAAAGTAATTCAACCTTGTGAAAATAACCTAGTTACTTTCCTACTCCAGTAACTAATGAAACCTAACTAGTTGAGCTTGAATTCTCAACACTCACAAGAGAGACCATTCATTCCTCAATTGATTCAAAAGATTCTAGATTTTTAATCTTGGGTCTTAGGTTGTTTAAAGGATAGCCTTGAAACTTTGGTAGAACATATTGATATGCATCTATTTAGATTTTTTGTTGATTCTTCAGGGTGGCCTATGATGTAGTATAAAGTTTTCCCCACAAATCCTGTTTAGAGTTTGATAAATGCGTCATCGATAAAATTGTGGAAAGTTAATCTAGATTGGTCATTAAAGTTGCCTACTAGAGTCCCAAGCCCTATTCCATACCGCCCAATTTGGGGCAACAATGTGTCAAGGTTGGTGGAGAAAAAGAAATTCATAAATGTTGGATTTTCCAAATAAGTGGATTTCTAGAAGGTGGGAATTGCACAAAATTTGGCATATAAAATGAAAATGAAGCCATACATGGAGTATTGGGAGGATATCTTGTTACATTTGTCAAAACCATTACCCCTTTAAAGTGCAACTTTATTAAAGGGCTTTTGGCCTTCAAGCAATTGGAGGTCCAACTATGCCAAGGCTTCATTGTCAACTATTATGGACATTGATAACACAAAAGATCCAATTTGATTTCCTTATTGTGGACCGAAAAACATGAGACCTTTAACTACATATGCCCCATTTAGAGATCTTAATGTTGGAGATTTTATGTTTGTGAAACTGCATGATCCTGATCATATTCCTCTTTAAATAGGAAGAATAGAATGACACACCCCCAAACTCCTTGAAAAATTCAAATGCGAATCTAAAGGTGAAAACAATAAAAGAAAGAATTAGGGTATGTTTCTTAGCTCATAGCACATCGGGGGTAAAAGGGGCATGCTAGAGCTTTGGGATGGGGATTAAAACAAGTGAAAAGTGGGTCAAATATTCACATGGACCTGCACAAACTAAACAACAAGTTGGTTAGTGCATAGTTAAAACATTTTTGGTGCACGGACGAACCATGTGCATACATGGACTCATAAGACTCACCACGGCCCGAATTTTGGGGAAGCCACCATTTGCCCCCTTATAGTATTTTCTATGATTAGCCACAAGGGCTACATCCAAATGTCATTTTTTCCTAAAAGTCCCAAATTAGGAATCTTGAAATTCCTAAAATTAAGATTCTTGCCACTTTGGAGGCCCATAACTTCTTGTGCAAACCTTCAATTGAAATGAAATTTAAAGAAAAGTTGTAACCCTTGTCCAGAGCATTCCAAGGATATGTGGCATGCCACTTGCACACATGTAATTCAAGGTGATTCTTGATTTTTAGTGATTAGGAGTCAAATTGACACTTCGACTCCCGACCCTTCTTTTGGCCATAACTTGTGTTTTAAGTATTTAAATGGATCATGAGAGCCCATTTTAGATATCTACATCTTAAGATCTTTCCAATATTATAAAAAATGTTTCAATCCAATGAATTTTGACCCCTCAAATCACTCTTTAAAAATTTGGGAGTCCATTGAAACTCCAACTCCCAAAGTGGGAGTCCACTTGGGAGTGTGTGGGTCCATTCCTTCACACTCTCTTGCACTCCCAGGAATGTGAGTGTGACTCTTGGGTTACACTTTCGGTTCGCATCTTTCCATGTTCTTACTTTGATTGCGAGCCCAAAGCTAAGGTTATGACATAAAAGGTGATGTTGTCAAAGACAAAGATAATGAATATTTCAAGATGGTGAGGGTTCAATGGTGGGTTCTTGTGAAGAAAGGATCAAAGTTGAATGAACGACATCTATATGTGAATTGTTGGAATGGCAAGTGAAAATGTAATTTAATATTTTTAGAACAATGGCTTGACATTTCAACTATTTTTTTCTCTTTTTCAATTCAAAAAAATACAACAAACAAGAGTCAAATTAATATTCTAGCTACGTATGCTAGTAGAGCTAAGGTTAATCTCAATGCTATGAATGCTTCAAACAATTTGTGAAGATTGTGGATGACATCGATGAAATTATATATTAGCAATTTGTCAATGCCTTTTGTATCCATTGTAATGATTATATTGTCATTTTTTATTTTTTTATATTTGTGTGTTGTATAGTTGCATATATTTATTATTTGGAGAATTTCATTCCTTTACATTCTTGAAGACTAATGATTAATAATCTAATTTGTTCCACCTTAACCCTAATCTTTGGTGGCTACCAAGCATCACCTTTCTTTTTACATGGTATGTAAAGCCCCAAAAATAATGGATTTGTAATAACATGAATAATAACTTTGCATGCACAATCATTGTTACCATTGGTGAATTGGTATGTTGTTCCTTGTTTGTATTTTGGAAAATTGAATGTTTATTTCTCTTTATTGGGAATATTTACTTACAACTTTTTAATTTGATAATATATTATGCTTCACTTATTAAACACCAGGTGAAATACTACTTTCTTTATATATGGAATTCCAAATGTAATCGATTGGCATGGTGTTTGTCATTGATGTATTAGATTCAAAAGATTGAGTTCCTTTTTTTTACTATAAATGGGAGTTGTTTTGTTTGGTTCTGATAACTAATAATTTAAAATGTTTCACCTGGTCCCCATGAGGTGAAAATTTATTTTTAAAAGTTTTATGTTATATATATTTAATAATACTAGTACATTGATGTAGTTATGGCATTATTGGATTGACATCACTCTCCTTGTTTGAAATTCATAAGGTAGTCTTAGATTTGATTTATTTTTTACACAATGTGTAGATGGGTGTTATCTTTTTGGAATTGTTGGTTACAAAGTCATTTTTACTTGAAAATAACATAATTGGAAAATATTGGAGTATGATATTCATGTCAAAAACGATCATTAATTTGTTGAATTTAATGGCCACAAGGTGAAGTTCATTATGTCCACTAGGTTGCATAAAGTCCTAAATTAAAAATTGTCTTAAATTAATTAAATGTGTGAATTTTTTTCCCAAATGATATAAGGCCATGATTAAAATATTTATCGCCACCCATATGAAAGTATTGAGCTCACAACATGCACCCCCACATGGATGAAACTATTATATAAATTATAAAAAATAGGATGATTTACAACTAGCCTTGCAATTGGGTTTTTGAGTTGTAATGACCACTTGCAATTTCATTGCAAATTAACATATTTCTATGGCATGAATGTTATCAGACAAATTATATGAATTGCAATGGACAAAATTCATCATATATGGAACTATATATTTATGCAAGAACAATTATTATGTAACTTTGATCACTAGTAGAAAACCCCCATTTTTTAACCAAAAAGTTTGCAATTACACATCATTTGGAACTATGTTACAATTACGATTTTTTAAATTTTAAATACAATTATGCAATATAAGGAATTTGCATATTAATGATTAGTCTTTTTACTATTTTTCAATTGTAAATTCCACATGGGACTATAATTTGTTCTAGTCGCTTTAGACAAGTCGCATAAATTTTCAATCAGAAACAACAATACATGGTACCAAGTTATAATGGCAATCACATAAAAATGCGACTTACATGAACCTTTCATCCATCCAATTAGTTTACATGGCATTGTCATTTTGTGACTACTTTTATGACTAGGTAATGTAATCACATTATTGATATAAATATTTATTATTTAAATATTAAAATAAAATTATTATTTATATGTTTACATTTTTTTAATAATTTCATTAATTTCAACTTATATAAGTTGTTCACATGTGCCATTACCTAAGCTGGGCTAAAAACCTAGTTTAGGTTATTAGGTAAGCTACCTAGTCTCCATTGTTGACCACAACCCAATTCATTTATCATTTGATCCTTGAACCCCAAGGATGGAAACCAATTCCTTTACCACCAAACCACCACACATTTTGTGACAATATAGTAATGTACATTTTATTTAGGTTATTTGATTTAAAACATTACACAAAACATCATTTTTTATATTTTGTCCAAATGACACAATTTGAAGTTTAATCTTAAACTTTTTTCAGTAACGTCCACAAGTTTTTTTTTTCCTTTACAAAATGTAAACTAAATTGAAAAGAAAAATATTTGAATTTTGTTATTGAATACCATTTCAATGATCATTCCTTGGAAAAACTTAATTCAAGCACATGATTTATAAATGGAAAAAAACTTTGTGGATAACATAATAGCAAATAAAATTATATGTTTTTAAATCTTAAACCTTCATTTGATTTTTAAAATTATATTATACAATTCTGCTTTTGAATATCATAATTTTAACAATAGAATTTAATTTAGATGTGTGATATATAATTTTTTCACATATAATATTTATAAATGCATGTAAATAAATAATAATATAAATGTAAAAAAGATTTGATATTAACCATATTATTTCGAATGTAAAAGATTAATCTAGAAATTTGATTTTAATTTTTCAATACTAATTAATGCCATATAATTAGTTGATTTTATGGAACTATAAATTTTATTATTTTTGCATTTATTATATATTAATTTTTAATTAAAATTATGATTTAAAAATTTTATGCAAAAATAAATTATACATTTTTCACATCTCAAACCTTTATTTGATTTTAAATTTTATACTATATTTTTTTAAATAATATATCATAACCGTACCAACAAAAATTAATTTAAATATATGATATATAATTTAGTCACATATAATGCTTATAAATGGATCATAAATTAACCCTATTACCTAATTAACCCATTCAATAAATAAATTACATTGCTTATGTAATTAAGTAATTAATTAAAAATATCACATATCAACATGACAAAGTACCTACTATTTAACCCACATACATATGACCTATTACCTAGCCTAATAGCTAAATTAATTACATAGTCTACTTAATTAAATAATTAATTTACACAAAATGTTATCACATATTAATTACCCCTACTATCTATTATTTAACCCATGTACATACTTCCTATTACATATCCTACTTAATTACTACCTACTATCTAACTTAATTGCATAGCTTACCTAATTAATTAACTAATAAAAAAACACTATGATATATCAACATGATAAATTTTAATATTGGAAATTCCAAATAATGGTCCATATTTACATTGCCATGGGTCCTCTAAAGTTTCACAAACCTACCAAAACCTATTACACATTTAATAATTAGTTCATTCAAAAAAACTAATGAAAAAAATTATGCCATGAAATCCAACAATTCCATTGGCCAATTCATTTTTGTTATATTTAATTACAAGGACATTTGTAACTAGGATTTATAGTTGCAATTGAAGTTGAATAAGATGCCATGTGGTGTACACCAATGAATCACATTCCAAGTCACAAAAATAACAACATTTTCATTTATTTTGAAATGACACTAATAATAAATTATAAAGATTCACTTTTCATCTTCACTTTCATCCAAACTAACATTAGTTGCAAATCATAGTTGCATATGCAATTACAAACCACTTTTTAGTTGTTTTAATGATTACAAGTCGTATTTACCTTGGTGCCACAAAGGATAGTTGCATCAAAAATCGAAAAAATGGTTGATTTGGACACAAGTAAAAAATGTGTGGGTTCGAATGGACAAAATTCCTTGCAATGATGGCAATTATTAATTAAGTCAACTCATCTATTATATTGGTGTATAGTTGAAAACATTTTTCAACTAATCATTTGTTGAATACTAAATGGCCATTTTTGAAATATTTTTAACATCTATGGTTTTATAATTGGCACACAATCAAGACAATGACTAATGTTCAATTATTTTGGTGACACCACCAACACACACATATGGATGATAAAATGTTTTAAAGGATGGATAAAATTATTTGCAATTTTGTTACAATTATCTCTCTCAACTAGGCTAGACAACCAGTAGGTGACTTCAATTTTATACATATATTTTTTAAATATTTGTTTTAAATTATGATAACATTAAATTACATGTAAATTTTATTTGTATAAATGAATGGTTATTTTTTGTGCACCTAAATGTTTAATTTTAATTTTAAAATAAAATTGAAAGAAATTTTGAAATATAACTTTGTAATAATGTGTATGTTTAATACATATAATTTATTATTTCTATGTATATCAAATTTTAATTTACAATATATCAAGTGATAAGACACATTTAATGATTTGGTAAAACTCTAATGTTTATTCATCTTTATACACATGATATTTTAACATTTGTTCTAAATGTAAGAAAATTTCATTAAACATTAAACTACATGTAAATTCTGTTTATGTAAATGAATTGTTATGTATGTTATAAAAAAAAGGTCTATACATATAAATATTAAATTTTAACTTCAAGATAAAATTTAAGGAAATTTTTAAATATAAGTTTGCAATAATTTATGTTCAATATATGCAATTTATTATTTCTATATGAATCAAATGTTACTTTACAACAAATGAAGTAATGATAAAAAATTATTATTTTTGTGAAAATTTAATTTTTATTCATTTTTATGCATATGATGTCTTAATATATTTTTAAAATTAGGATTAAATACATTAATTATTAAAATTGCATGTAAATTTTCTATTGTATCAATGAATGGTTATGTATGATGAATTGTTTTTGTATATATAAATATTACACTTTAATATGAAAATAAAATTTAATGAAATTCTGAAATGTAGGTCAACTTAATAATGTGTGTATTCAATCAATACGTACTTTATTATTTTTATGTAGATTTTTTTGTTTAAAACATATGAAATAATCATATATAATTATTCTTTTTTGCAATTTTTATTTTATTTTTATTTTGGCTATTAATTCCAATATTTTTTAAATTTTTAATCTTATTAGAATTAGTTATTATTATTATATTATTATAATGATCAAAATAGTTAATAAACATATCTTTAAATTATTATATAATTTTAACACTACCATACTTATAAAAATATTTTTTCTAGATTTTTTAAATTAATTGTTACAAATATTAGTTTCTGATAATTATAACAAATTACATAACAATATGAATATTAATAGTTAAATAACTAGCTTAGCTTAGCTACTAGTTACAATACCATTATTAACATTGCTATTGTAATTCTAAGCAATTATTAATTAATAGTACATTATAACAATTACTTTAATTAAAATACCAATTTTTATATTTTTATCAATTATTCATTTTATGAAATTTTAATAAAAATTTATAACAAATTATTGAATTTCCAAATATTGACTAATTTTTAGTAATTATTTAATAGATAATTATAATTAACTGCTCAATTTTTAAAATTAATTAATTATCATATTATTTAGTAAATGATAATAATATATTTAATTGTATAATTACATAACTATACAATTAAAACTATTGATAAATAATTATTACAAATAATTAACGTAACTGGATAGACCTAGGTTAAATATATTATTAGTTTAAATCTAGGTCTAACTAAGCTTATACTAGTTTTTGATTTCGTTGCAACTAAATTACAATTATTTGAGCTACAATTAGGTTACAACTAAAATGTTTATCCCATATTATTTAGCTTCCATTCCAAAAATCCAAACTATAGAAAGGATTACACTAGGATTGTTTGAGAAACATAATAATCTTGAAAATGTAATAACCATTTTGAATGAACCAATCAAAAAGACTACACTTTAAAAGTTAAACCAAATGAAATAGGATTTCACTAATCGAATGCCATGTGGCCTAGGTCTAAGCCTAATATAGGTGCTTAAGTCTAATCTTGATTTAAACTTAATTCAAATGCCCTATGTTTAAGTTTAATTTAGGTTTATAGGTTTAGGCTAAATGGCCAATGTACTAGCACTAGATGGCTTAGCCTATGGATGTGGTGTGCCACCTATCATTTTACTATTCATTGACTCCAAACTTTGTGAATGTGCCATGTGTCAACATTGTGAATGTACCATGTGTCACCAAACCACTAACCAAATGTTCAACTTACATAGTTACAACCTAGTTGAAATTACAACTAAATTTTTGGTTGATGTCATGCCCAATCAATGAATGATGTCCATCCACTAGTCGAAAGCAACTAAAAACAATTCTCAATTATAATGGTATGCAATTTGCAATTGAAATGGTAAGTAATGGCTATTATTGTGGTGTTGACATGTGGCTAACATTTTCAACTAAAATGTCATTTTTAACTTGTACTTGTGGACTTTTTTGGTTTGTAGTTGAAAACATTTTTTAGTTGCAAAAAATATTTTGCTACACTTGTTCCTCTCAAATTATGTTTTTTAGTTGAAATGTAGTCGGAAATGTAGTTACAAAAGGGGAGCTTTTGTACTAATGAATGCAACCAGTTTAGAACTATCATCATATGTCATGTTGATGTTGCTTTTCATCCATCCATCAATGATGAACTCTATTAATTTCCATTGAAATTCCTTTGCAACTACAAGTGTAGGGAAACACTTTAATGGTTGAAACTAATTAGCAACTATGTAACAATTCACATCGACACTTATGTGTAATTACAATGTACCACAATGTAGTTATATGGTAGTTCATTTAAATAAAACTAGACAATTAAATTGTTACTTATAGTGCAAATGTGCAAACCTTGCACATGCATTATCATTGTTCAAATTATGATAAATAGAGTAGAATTACATTCCATCGTTATTAATATACATGAAATGGAACTAAAATTATATGCATTGACATCCAAGGTTGGAAAATTCATTACAAGAATGATTCTTTTTAAATTATTGAAATGTAATTTAATTATAAATCTAAATATTATTGCCCAAACTGTTTATAACAAAAGTTTTCTCTACCTAAACAAAAGGTCGTCACAAAAATGATGAACCACAATAATCAAATATTGTAATCTAAAACATTATGTTTCTATAAATTAATGTTTCCTTTTATTTTTGTTGAAATGGAACTTGAGCCATAATTTTTTCATTCCACCTTATTTGCTTAAAATCTAGCATATGATATTCAATATTAGATGTGAAAGGAAATCAATGACATCTACATAACATTATAATGCAAAAGATATCAAGATGTCCATCCTTTCAATTTGAATAAAACTACCTTATAACTACATTGCCATTAAAAAAGCTTATATATTTACTTAAAGAAAATTAGCTTACAACTACAAAGCCATTAGAACTTATTTATCACTAAAATTCCAAAATACATAACATTGATACAAACTAAATTGCCATTAATTACAACTAGTGTGAACCCAGTGCATAATGCACCCATGCCCCCCCACCCCCCCCCGCCGTTACTTACTTCGGACTGGAAGCAACCTCTCCTCCTGCACGGTTGTTGTGAATGCTCCCCGGAGCTGCTGGCCAGACGTCATCCAAAAAAAAAAAGACAAAAAAAGAAGCAAATACGTAGCCTTAGATTTTTCTGCCCATTTCTTATTTTGTTTCTTCATTTTTGTTAATTTAAGAGAAAGGGAGAAAAATCCGAAAAAACAAATCCAAAAAAAAAAAAAAAAAAAAAAAAAAAAA
>Ga0209611_10011783_pt1 | contig 12477 bp, 6 predicted proteins | sample S1TSphgellanicum_3_FD_187693 | JGI IMG/M metagenome (GOLD analysis project Ga0209611, IMG submission 187693) | Host-associated microbial communities from peat moss isolated from Minnesota, USA - S1T2_Fc - Sphagnum magellanicum MG (SPAdes) (version 2) | ecosystem: Host-associated > Plants > Peat...
ACTAAGTACAAAATCATGAAACTCCCAAAATGCAGAAGACATGGGAAGTACCTAAAACAATGTTTTTCCTCCCGTCATCAATATGAACAAACACATCATAGACTTCAAATTGGCAAAGCTAAAATTCAAAAAAATTGGTTCTGAGCAAAACAATGTAAAGCTTTTTTAGCAACAAAGTTCACAAGACTTGTTTGCTTTTTGCCAGTTACTTAAAACCTTGGGGGAAAACTACCAACACCGCCACTTTCAGCAATTTTAACTACTATAACCACCACCAAGCAAATAAAAAGGAGTTTCTAGTTATCACAATAGGTCTCAAAATGGTATATGAATTCCATAAGTCAAAAAAATATTTTTGAAACTGCAGACATGCCCTTCAATCAACAATTGGTAAAACAAAGCAAAAGCAAAGAGTTTGAACTCATATCCATTTATTTTTCTTAACCTGAAAAACCCTCAACCACGAATCATAAGGTCCAACTATGGTTCTCACGATCTACCAGACTGGTATAGATCTGTGGCACACATCAGCCGTGCCGCCTTGATCAGATTCTTGAGAGGCAATAGACTGTTCAAGTTGATGAATACCTGGGTATCCTGACACCCAACTCCACCAACATCTATGCTGCATTTTAACCCTCAAATAGCATGGCATGTTTCTCCAATCAGAATCACTTTGCAGTTTGTTGCTGCCAGGTCAATATCTTCCTACACCAGTCTTATGAATTACAAAGAGCCAAATTTCACACTACCCGGTCAGCTAGGGCTTGTATTGCATGTCAGGACTCAAAGTTGAAAAGAAAGGGAGAATTTCGGAACACTCATAAAGCAAAAGGACACCAACTGTGCAATGGTCAGCAGTCAGCACACACCCTATGTCTCTGTCATAAGAGGAAAGTTTCACACTACACAGTCAGGATACCCATGACTTCTGGGCCAGTACTGCATGTCAGGACTCAAAATTGAAAAGAAAGGAAAGAATTGGAACACTCACAAACCAAAAGGACACCAAAAGTGCAATGGTCAGCAGTCAGCACTCAACCCATGACTCCCAGATCTTGAAGTTCAGCAACCATTGGCTTCATATTGAGGTATTGAGTACAGAAGCTCATCATCAACAAACCAGAGTAAACAGGAATACTGCTGAACAAATTCAGAATGATCTACTGAATACAGAAGGGCCTTCAAACATTGATATGTAAGCGGTCTACAAGATCCCTTTCTAAGTTGGCTCCTCCCTGCATGTTTAACTGGAATTCTCATGAATCTGCCCCTAAGAAATGCCAGAAGTCCCTTGCCACCTTCCCTCACCACCTCGAACATTAGTTGGAGATGGGACTAGGCAACACAAGCCTTAGACCTGTGCTCAGAATCAGAGACCTAGATTTAGGGGCAGATCCATATTCAAACTGGTAAGGAAACCTCTAGGCCAGAAGTTGATGTCTTGAAGAAGCTGCTCTCGAAATTAGCTTATTGGAAGTGAAAATGTGATCTCCATGCCTGCCACTGATCAGGCAACCGCAAGAGAAATCATTCACCAATTGCCATGCACGAGGAAGCACAAGTACCTTGCTGTGTAGAAACTACAAAGTTGTCCAATTCCCAAGTGACTCGGGTAGAATTTTGTCATAAGGATGTTTTGACAGACGGTTTGCAGAGATCAAGGTGAGTTATACACAGGCATTTGGCACACACACAACAATCCAAAGCATCAAGAACTGTCCATGCTATGGTCCACGGCTGCTCTTGCTACTGGCTGTTCTTGTCTCACTGCCCCAAAGACAAAATTAGTATTCAAAGCAACAGAATCACTCCTTTCAGGCCCATAGAAAATGGGTGTGGAGGTCAGGGAAGTTGAAACCGCCTGGGATGTGAATGTGGGAAGCTCTGCTAGAGGAGGAGGGTTGGGGAAACCAAACCCAAACGTAGGCAGCCCTTGAGCAGCCAGTATTGGAGTAGTTCCAGCATTGCTGCCAAACACTTCAATCTCATACTCCTGCAGTTGTTGCACCACCGCTACAGACAGGTCCATCCCAGACAACATAATTTCAGAGCACAAGAAGATTTCTTCTAACTCTTCAAATAGAAACACAAAAAGGTGTGGCCAATATCCCAACTGAGCCTAATTCCAGGAAATACCCCCTGCCATAGACAAAGGATGAGTTATTTATTTCTAGAATGCACAAACTGGATCAGTAAAGCTATGATCTGGACTGTTTGATCTGACAATGAAAACCATGATCATGCTAAACTCCAGTTAATGTGTTCCATTTGTGCACCACTTCATGCCAGGAACCAGATCACCTAACAGACACAGCACTCGATTGCACATAGTAGACTAATCAACCAAGAGCAAAACTGTCATCTGCATCCATGTCCTACTTCAACTAGACTTCAAACTTCACATGAACACAGCTGAAACCTGATTAGGGTTTCCCATAAATCACAAGGGCAATTTATGAAAGGTGGATAAAAGCATGTGAGACAGACCAGGAGTTAATTTGATGGATGGCCGACGGTCTTTCACCCACTGATAGCTCTGGAGTAGTTGCCATCCTTTAAGGCGCATCAAATATGCAATCACCACTGCTGGAGACCTGAACTCAACTTCACATTCTCATGAATGACTCAATCATCCACACCAAAAAGCTAACCCAGCTCCATTGGATATGAAATTTCTTCAAGTTCAAAATAGTTCTGGTTTAAGCTGTTTGGGGAGTGACATTTGCAGAGGTATGTATAATAGCTCTCATGCAGAGTTATCAATTTTCAGGCCCCTCAACAGAGAAAGGTCTAGTGATGCTCAAGACTGCTCACAAATGATGCACAAAGAAGTACCTGAAACCAACATTTTGTTGCTTCAAGGGGAATATTTATGACAATCTAGTGATGAGAACCAGTCCATGATTTGCTGAACTTACAGCAGAAGCTCTTACCTCAACCCCCCTGACCACAGGTGCAACTTCACTCTAGTCTACAGATACACCTGTCACCTAACCCACCAGATTTCATGTGTTTGGTCGGGTAAACCCCTTGAGATCAAAACCAAACAAAAGAGAGCTGAAGGAAAAACAGACCTGTTCTGTCCTGACATGCAGTGAACCAGTACTCGAGCTTTGTCTCTCCTTGTTTGCTCTGGTGAACAAGCCCACTTTCTTGGCCATGAGATACCACTCCAAAACATTCCAGGTTAGCAGAAATGCAGAAAGTGTGAAATAACCAATTGAAGTCAATAAAACAGCAATAACAGAATTGCAACAAACTTCCAACTGTGAACACCTAGTAGTAGTATGGGACAACCCCATGTAATTGCTGACAAGTAAAAAGGGACTACAAGATCAAAACCCTCTTGGACAAACAAGCTAACTCTCTTTATCCTGAGAAGTCACCACTGTAGAACTGTCAGATACCAATGGAAGTACTATGATAAGGTCTCCCAAGCCAAAACAAAGGCACCAAATCAATGAAAAGAGCTTTCCTGCCAGTTGTCAAACACCCTTCTCTCAACACTACTCAGGTGTGCAACATCAGCATGATTTAGGGTCCTGATTTTAAGGTGGCTCCAGATCTCTAGAATACTGTCAATGAAGTGACCAAAGAGTGACCAATTTGAGACACATGCATTTGCAATCTTAGAACACTGCAAATGCCCATGTCACACTCTCCAGCACTGCCAAATGTGGGGCAAGTATTCTCAATCAAAACTGCCTGACCTAAAGTGAGCATTGCCACAAGTAAGACCTCTTAACCATTCAACCTTCAAAAACTCTACACACCATATTTGTGATTTTGCTGCATGACATGTTCACTCTCCCTTCTCTCAATCAAAGAGGTTCAGATATACAACACAGGTTTGAAGCAGGTGGCTTAAACTGCACACCTTGAACTCTTGAACTGTGAACCACTCCTAGTTCAACTTCTGATCCGGACCACACTTGATGATTGAAGTCCTGGTGATATATATGTGTGTGTGTGCAGGACCAATTGGGGATGAACCTTGACTCCGAGAACCACTGTTGTTGCAAGGAAAAAATAATGATTTGCATCTAAAATATTCCAGGGCGAAACCCCAATTCTTATTGGTAATTCTCAGTGTAATTTTAGGTCATTCCTCAAGATGTACAATACCAGTAGGGTCACTCCAGAAACAGAGACAGCTGATTACTGTCAGCTTAACAATAGCCATGGGATCGGCAGTGTTGCTAATGAGAGAAGGAGACAACAATCCATGATTGCCTTGCCTCCAGAGGAAGTACAGGCAAATACATCTTAAAAACCTAAAATTGAAGTCAGAGAGTGACTCACCGATGAATTCCAGACATTCATCAAATGGTAGTGTCTTGTCTTCCTTGAGGGAATGATAAATGAAAGAGTTCTTGTACAGATTCTGGCATGCTGGGACAGTCTGCAAATCCATGAAAGAAAATATTTAGCTGCAAGGCATCTATCTACCAGTCCCTTAGAGAAACTGTTTGAAATACACATCAAGATCATGTTGAGCTAGTACCTATGCCACAAGAGTCTCAATTTTTACCCAGTGATCAGCAAGAGAGACAGATATCAGAGAAAACACAAATCAAAAGCGGTCATTCTCTGCATGTGTGCCATGATGAGCATCATCATCATCATCATCTTCTTCTTCTTCTTCTTCTTCTTCTTCTTCGTGCCCTATTCTGTAGCCAAGCCTTCGAGAAGGATGAGAGTGTGTGTATGTACATTGAGGATGCGCGAAATTCCCTGCGCCTTCAAGAGCTCAGGGCGTGAAGCATTATCATAGCTGCCAAGGTACAAAAACTGCGGCAAAATCTCTGTAGAAAAAGCGCTCTGCTGCGGCCCTTTTTCTGTCGCTTCCTGTAATCGGTGACCACAGATACCGCAAACTTCTCCATCCTCAAACTTGTGGTAGTGCCCGCAGACAAAACAAGGATTCTCCCTCTCCCGTTTCCGCATCTTCTCCCACCTGTCCAAGGCCTTCTGTTCCTCTCCTTTGTAGCCTTCCTTACCCGCTTATTCCTAATTCCTCCTTGTTGTTTCTCCTCTGATCGTCTTTTGCTCTGAACTCCTCCTCCTCCTCCTCCACTTCCTCCTTTCCTTCCCTGCGACTTCCTACTCCCGTATAAAATTTCCTCTCACAGCTCTCTCAATCAATACTCAACCAAAATAATCTCCAAAAGATCTAACCTCTCCTCAACCCTTTCTCGAGCCACAGCAGCTTCTGATCGAAGCTCCTGAGGAGCAAGAAATCAGTGGATTACCAGAAAACAGAAACAGCGCGAGAAGCGCGGGCTTTGGTCTTGGGCAGATCTCAAGTGTCACAATTGCTACTGCTGGCCGGAATGCTTATGGCATGTGCAGCACAGTCTAAGCCTCATCAATTCAGTCTCATCCCCAACTTCCCACTTCCCCCCTCCCCCCAGCCCCTCTCTCTGTGGAACTCTCGATCTCTCTCTCTCTTTCCCTCCCTGTCTCTTTCTCGCTCTTGTCCTCTTCCTCCGTCGTTCTCGTGCACTGTGGCGATGGCTGTCAGAGCTCTGCAATTAGGGTTTGCAGCTTGCAACAGCAGCAACAAACTACCGGTGACCGAACTTTCATCCGTCAATCACTCCCGTCCCTCAACTAATTTATTCATCCATACTTCCTTCCATCCTTCCTTTCCTTTCCTCTTTCATTCCAATTCATCTATTCATCCATTTTCTGTCTCTCTGTTAACAGTTTTTAGCTACTAAACTTAATTGTAAAGTAGGCGGATTAGGGGGGCTCCCGGTCACCTGTTCCGTCCTGGATTTGGCCAAAATAGGGCACGAGTGACAAAATAGCAGACGGATCCACCAGCAAGGAAAATATAATAGTGGGTCAAACTTGAAGTGGTCGCCGGAGTTTGATCCGTCCTTTTTTTTTTGCAGACTTTGTTTCATTCTCATATTCTTGTCTTTGTGTGTGTGTGTGTGTGTGTGTTTCCAATTTTGGTTTTTCTTTTTTTCTTTTTTCTTTTTTTTTTTGAAATCTCAAGTCATGTAGAAGAGGGTGATGAAACTTGAGAACATTGAAAGATTTCTCTACATATTTAAGCATAAGAATCATGTGATATATATATATTTATTTATTTATTTATTTTTAATTTTTTGTAATAATTTTAATTGTCACCAAATTGAGAGATAAAGGAAACAATTCCAAAACATGAAAGATTTCAACTTTTAATGAGAGCTTTTTATAAAGTTATGTATTTTTTTAATTTTAAAATTTGAATTATCATCGAACACCTTCCTTTAACGAAATATTTTAAATTAGTTTATTGAATGTCTAGTTCATGTGTTGATGAAACCATTTGGCTTCTTTTGCAACTAAAATAGTAAATATATATTCAAATTTTGTAAATGAAAAAGAAAATGTTGTGATTTTATTTTTTGTTTTGTTATGATATTGCCCCTTGCCCAACTAAGAAAACATACTCAAAGGTTGTGTCTAGTACAAGTCACTAACACAACTTGAAAAAAATAAATTAAAGGTTGTGTCTAGTACAAGTCACTAACACAACTTGAAAAAAATAAATTAAGATATAATAAACAAAAAATTCAAGAAGTTTGTAGGAGTTTTAGCATAAGCCTTCATCAAAACTTATAGGAAGCCTATACATGAATGCATAGGTTGATCATGACGACACAAGATGTGATGGAAACCAAAGTGATTCAATTTTGGTATGGGATCCTAAACAAAAAAATTTAATCATTGGGTGCAAAATGTCATGTTATTTTAATTTACACAACTCACTTTGACAAATGTGTTCTAGTTATCATCAGAATGGATTGAGATGAACATTGTGAAGGATTGAGTGGTTATACTTGGGTTTAACAAAAAAAAATCCAAGGAATGCATCCACACCATTGATTCAACAACCTTGTGACCAACCAAATAAAATTGTGCTTAGAATTTTACTATGTTGGTTGGATTTTTAGACCTTCCACATAGGTTTGAGTTATTGGAAGGTAACATCCCCATATGCCACTCGTTCAAGCTTCCCCATTAGATCTTAACCCACCATAGGGTACATTGACCGAGCTACAAGCAACAGCCAATTATTTAGGACATGGGCATATACAATGCATCCAAATAATTTAAGATGATGGTGGATGGGCTTTTTACCCCTCTAACATTCATATAAAGTTTGTTAAGCGTACAGGTGCAAGACCAATTTTGAAAATAACATGTTGTAGCAATTGCCTCTCTGTAAAAAAGATTTTGATAACTTGGTTAATTACACATATTTATAGCAAATTCCATTAAAGTCTTTTTTTTTTTTAAAACCCCCATTTTTTTATGGGGAATAAAAAAGAGACGTTGGAAATGAAGCACTTCCTTAATGACACCATCCTTGACTTTTATTTGATGTAAATACATATCCAAATATTTTACTCCGCTTTATTTAAATGTCAAAAAACATTGAATCTCTATTATGTTTTATTCATATGTCACAAGCAATGAATCATACTATTTTAGGTACATGCAAAGAGGGCATTCCGATTCATGATTTTACATCTTCAACTTTTTTTTACTCCAAATTTGTTCAATGCAAGGAATAGAATGCAAATTTTGCAACTCTGCAAAAATAGAATCACAATGTGGATATATTTCTTATAGATTACATCATGATTACGATTAATCACAACAAACATTGGAACGTGGTCATCATCCCACACCTCATGAGTCTAGGGTGAGATGACAAGATGTAAACATCATGCATTCTACATCTAAACTCCTAGGAGGGTGGTCAGAAGTAAACAAAATGTCATATTCAAACTATCTATGGAAGGTTTGGATTCAAAAAGTTTTTTACAGGCTCACATGACTCACATAAGATGAAGTTAGCAATTCAACAAATGCAGTACATTTTTGCAAAGGTATGATTATCATTTGTTATAAGTTTTTTTAATAAAAAGGAACAACATTTTTTCCTAACCATATTTTTTGCTTTGTGCTTCCATAGGTCCCTTGACAACAAAATTATTATGATTATGGCATGTACTTGCCCCATTATGTGGAGTTGTTCTTCAAAGATGTCGCAATCCACTTTAACCTTGCCACAAACCAAGGTTACCCTTATTGTGTATGTCTTCCTTTCTTGTTTTGTTAATTTTTACATTGTTCAACTTAAAATTGTGTATAACTTTTGTTTTGTTGTGTGCAATCTTGGTTCACCACTATTGACATTTCTAGAAAAGAAAAAAACAATTAATCCAAGAATTATTGTTGAGCCTTTAGCATGCTACTAAATCGGTGTGTTTTTAAGTTTTTGTAAAAGAATGTATTACCAAATTTGATGTTTGTTTATTTTTCTTTTATATTTGGGGGGTGCCAAGTTTTTGCATTTTTCAAAAAAATTGTGATTATTTGGTTTTGGTTTTGTTTCTAGAAGGTTAATATGTAAAACATTCCTTAGTGTTATTTCTTAAGGAAATAAAAAGGTAAGGACTCCCATTTAAGTACTTTATGCCCACCCTAAAGCATTTAATCACCATCATGAAGATGGGAAACATCAAACTTCTCCAATCAAGTCAAAGTTGTTATAAGACCATGAACAAAGGTAGCGGCTATTTTTTAAAATCTTATAATGGGTCCCCTTCCATTGTGCAAAAATGTTTGTTCAATTATTTCATGTGAGTTGCCTTGAATTCTTCAAAGTTTATCAAGATCTTAAAAATTGTGTATGTTTTGGTTGTTCTGATATTGTTCATAGGAAACCCCAAACAAGGCAAAAGTGTAAGTGGCAATGAAAGGTGCAAGAATAACAATATCAATAATACTTATAGTGACGGCGGAAATAACAGCACCTATAGTGAAGGTAGAGGAGGTAGCAATAGCAACACCTACCAAGAAGGTTGAGGTGGCCAAAAAAACAGCTTTAGATGAAGCTACCAAAGTTGAAAATGAATGTCATTCGCCATGGATTACCCAATGGCAACCTTTAGAAATCCTTTGATGCAAGGGTACATTTGTTATGTCGAGTTTACCTAGATGATTATCATGTCAAATGGTCAATGCAGAAGAAGTCCAAGGCAACAATGACCATCATTGATAAGTTGTTGCACAATTTCAAAGGAAATTAAAATGTTCATGTTGTCATTTAGTGCATTGGGAATGCGTAACACCAATGACATAAAAGTTTCTTGAAAGTTACAAAGGAAAATGGAGAGCACCCAAACTAATGCTTTAAGGCAGGCTAGGTGTTCTTCAAAAGTAGTCAGTTAATAGTTTTAATATTTTAAAAATATTTTTTCAATTTAAAATTAGGACTAGGATTGGGTTCAGAACGTATTGATGTAATTGTTGTATTTTATTTCTTTTACAATGGAGGCCAGATTGAACAAGGGAAACCCATTATGGCATGACCAAATCAATGTGATGTTTGACAGTCACAAACCATTTCGATACTAGCAATACATGTTTTTTTAAGAAGAAATATGTAAGGTTTCTTTCTTTTTTCTATAACATATTCCAAACTTTACATCTTCATTTTGCTTTGATTATAACTACATACTTGCCTTTTTGCAAATTGATTTTTATGGTCAATAACCATCTACTACATAACTAAAAAAGGCTCGCAACATTAACACAAAGGCATTTTTTGCAACTTTTGATGGACCCAGATCAAGTGTTTGTGTTGAGGACAACAATGCTACAAAATTGGCAACAAAGTTGGATGTTTAATTCAATCCTACCCACTAAAATACTATAGATTTTAGTCATTTAGTTTTTTTAAAAGACATTACAATAGGTGTTAACATGATGTATTTGTTTTTGTGGAATATACACAAATTTCAATGTCCCTCACACTTAGGAAACTACAATTTTAAAAAATATTGTCACAATGACTTTATATTACATTCTATTGATTTTTGTGGGGACAAGACATTATTTGCAAAGGTTTGAGTTTTCGACAACATTTGACCATGATCTATATCAACTTCATTACATAGCTTGTAATGGTATTCCATGGAGCACCTTGGCATTGCCCTTCCAAGGTTAGGGAGATCTAGAGTCTATAAGCTATCAATACTATTGACATTACACAACTTTTGAAATTTAAATTATCAAACAATGCCATGTAATTCACAAAATGCGTTAAATTTTTTAGATGTAAATTCACCACTATTGTCAAACTAAATCACTTTAATTTTCTTGCCAATTTGATTTTTCACAAATGCATTATTGGCTTGGAATTTGACAAAGATGTTTTACTTATGGCGAATGAAATAAACAATGTGAAATTAATAATAATCATCAACAAAGATAGCAAAATGTTGGCATCACCATGAGTTGGTTTTTGCATGGGTCTATCTATACTAACTCCAATAATGTTGTTGATTGTGAATTGGGTTTAAAAGGGAAACTTAACATTTAATGTTTGTCAAGGATGCATCCTTCACACATTGGAAGGTTTGTCGTTGCCCCACCAATCCCCATAAGCATTTGAGAACATGCATTTATTTGATGGCATTCAAATGCAAATGCCCCAATCAATGATGCCATATGGTAATTTGCAATGTTGGTGTTTTGGTAATGGCAAAAAAACTTGAGGTAGCATTGAATGTGTTGGTTGAACTTGCCACAACTACACCAACTAAATATAGATTGCTTTCTTGTTGGCAATGGAAAACAATTTGCTTACCATTTTCATCCAATTTAGATTTGATAATACAATGATTATTACATAATGCCATGTTGTTATGTCTTTTGTTGGTGGTTTTATAAACAAAAAATAGGTTTTTCTTCAATGTTAGCACATGCATAACACATATGACCTTGATAATTTGACCAATAGGGAATTGTATCAAAATAATGCCAACACCAGCCGCTTGTCTTTCAATATTATTTCCCATATAGATTTTGACAGAAGTGGTCATTGGTTTATATTCTTGAAATTAATCCTTTTTAATTGTCATTTGTTGAATTGCACATGTTTAAATACCATATGTTAATACAACTTTGTTGCAATTTCTCCCCAACCACATATAGCTGTATTGGGGTGGAAAACAAATTACATTATAGGATAGTAGCAACATTGGCTTGGGTTTTGAAAATCCAATTAGCTCAATCATACTTGTGTTTCTTGCAACCAAGGGTTATATAATTTTTCTTCCCACATTAGTGACAAGTATTGTCCTTGTAAAATTCTTTGTTATTGTTTATAATTTGAGCACCAAGGGCACTCAAATAAGCATCATGAAAAAAATGGTTTTTATTTCCTTTGAGCTTCCCTTTTATTTCCAACAAACAAAATAATAGATTTACCATAATGGTTATTTAAGGTTTGTCGCATGGTGGATTTTAGAAAAATCTTGCCCAATAATTTAACAAGAATTTGATTGGTGTATTTCTTTTAATAATACCAAATGGTCATTTATGAATGTGGAAATGTAGCAAGGAATGATGTAACTTGTAGCAATTTGAAAACCACATGTCTTATCACAACAACCTCATCTAATGCACTTTGCCATTCTTCAAGGAACTTAGTCACAAATTGTGATTCAAATAGAAGAAAAAAAGAATATGCATTTATGTATCCTAACTTCGGATGTGCTAGCTTTATGTTCAAAGGATAACTTAAATTTGGCTCAAATTTCTTGAGATGTTTTAAGAGATTTAGTTAATTAAATTTGATGACTTCCACAATGAAAAATCAAGTTAAAATACGCTTTCAAATCTCTAGACTTCCAAGCAACTTGAATTATTAAATTAGCAACTCTTAGGTTAAGGTTAGTTCCATCAACCACTCCCCAAAGATCAAATTGACTTAAGAACATTTCAATTTTTTTGACCAAATGGAATTTTTTTTGTTGTTAAGTTAATCAATCTAATATGCCCTTGCTACAAAAAGAAAATAAACTACCATTTGGATATGTTTGAAACCTTGAATTAGATCCTTAACAAACTTTTGATTCCTTGCCCTTCTATTTTCCTAATAACAAACATTCATAAATCATAAGAGCTTTGATGCCAATTAATATTTTTATATACACTCAAACATAAAGATGATGTGATAGAAAGATAAATATGCACATGTAATATTTTTGTTGTCACAAAATTGTTAAAAATAAAGGAAACAATTCCACAACATGAAAAGTTCCAACTCTTCATGAAAGTTTTTCACAAAGTTAAGTATTTTTTAGTCTAAATATTGAATTATCATCCAACAAGTGTTATTTGGCAAATATCATATTTTAAAATATGTTTTTTATACTTTATATTCATTAGATTCATATATTAAAAAATCACATTTTCCAATAACATATTAAAAACATTGTTGTATAAGTTGGACACTAAACATTTTCAACATTATTTTAATTAATATAACTTTAAAACATATAAAACTAACCACTATTTACTCCTAGGATGAGTTGTTTTTATTGTATTCAAACTTTCATTTCTACTTCTCACCTTGACTTTGAAATTACCATTGAGAAGAGGGGGAGCGGGGGGGTG
>Ga0209611_10011784_pt1 | contig 12476 bp, 11 predicted proteins | sample S1TSphgellanicum_3_FD_187693 | JGI IMG/M metagenome (GOLD analysis project Ga0209611, IMG submission 187693) | Host-associated microbial communities from peat moss isolated from Minnesota, USA - S1T2_Fc - Sphagnum magellanicum MG (SPAdes) (version 2) | ecosystem: Host-associated > Plants > Peat...
ATATGAAGGGTGGGGTGGGGGGGCGAAGGAGGAAAAAAAACAGAATCCTTTTATATTCTTGGCTACCTTTTGGAAGTTATTAAAAGACTTTGTGATTTCAAATTTTTTTTAATTTGAAATATGGCAAATGTGGGCCATCTTTTTCCCATGAAAAATCCTTTGTATAGGTTGAAATCATATTTTTCAAGTTGAAATTTGGCAAAAATTCTCCAGCACAAGAAACACTGAGACAAACACATAAACACAAGAAGCATCCCTACAAACTTTACAAATGTTGATCAATCTTTACTACAACATCTTTGGTCTTATGCATTAATCAATGCACAGCTTCAATCACACATCCTACAACAAACAATCAAGTACATCATTCTAAACACAAACTATTCCTTGCTCCAACATCATGAGAATGTATGTGGGATCAGCCTCTCATGATGCCCTCACTTTTTTTTTTGTCTTAATCCAAGTGTTATCTTGTTTTTCTTGCCTTTTAACTCTTTCCTAATTCTCTTTGGATTGATTATATCACTCTCCTTCTTCACTCAAAATATATGAAACTCACCTCACAAGAAACCCTACAATATCCCACTCATGCACTTGTTTCTAAATCAAACTTCTCAAGGTAAGATAACTAATATGATCTTACAAAATTCAACTATGCTCTCCCCGAATTCTAATTTCTAATGGTTTGTCTCCAATGCAGTAGTCATGTGTCATCCATGATCACTTAGGGAATTCAACATGAATATTCACAAGTTGTAAGATCTTTTTTATCCTTCTCTAAATATCATTTCTCTCATTAAACTTGTCTTATTTTCCTAAAGATATTTTCCTTACAACTTCCAATTATTATGTCACGTTGCTTTGCATCCATTCAACAACACTCAATACATTTTTTATAGTTTTTCTTATAATTACAAGACTTGGATTAGGTCTAAAACTTAAAATTTGTCATCATTTCTCCATTTTCATTCTCTTATTTTGGAGCATTACATTACATTTGACTACTTATACACCATAATAAGGTAGCTTATCACAACATAACAAAAGTATGAAAAAACAACTTTTAAAAAGCAAAGTAGTCGAATTGACCAAATTGAAAAACCAAAATACAACTAAAAAAAAAGATTCAAAAATCTTTTAACATGGTTCTATAGTACATGAAAAAAAACCTTCCATCACCAACATCTTTCAAATTATACATTGTCATTCAACTTGCATTCATTCTATGCTTCCACCATACAAGAAAGTCATAAGAAAAAATAAACAAAGAGGCATCTAATCACCACAACCTTGCATCTCCATCATAACTTTAAATATGTGACAAAAGAAGGTATCATTTTTTCAAAACAACAAAATTTTGGTCAAGAAAAACAATTCCAACATGGTGTCATGTGTCACAACCCTATTTTGAAAGAAGTGTGAGGATGAAACTCACACTCTCGAATTTGGGACTTGGGAGTCTTTCGGGACTCCCGAAATTTCAAAGTTCAATTGCAGGGGTCAAAACACCTCGCATTGGGGTGTTCTTTATATCATTGAAAAGTTATTGAAGTTTAGATGTCGAAAATGGATTTGCATTGGCCATTTGGACATCTATAGCACAAGTTATGGCAAAAAGAAGGGCTGGGAGTTAAACTGGCAATTTGACTCTCGACCACTAAAAGTCAGGAATCGACCTGACCCTGATGCGTGCAAGTAGAGTGTGACACACGTTGGAAAGCTCTCGAGGAGAGTTACAAGTTTTCTTTAGACGTCATCTCAATTGAAGGTCTGAGCAAAGAGTTATGATCGCTCAAAGTCTTGGGAGTCCAAACCGGGACAGTTTCGGGACTCCTCTTTGGAAGTTCCGGGACAAAAAGCCATTCGGATGTGGGTGTCGCAGAGAGGCACAAAGTATACTCTATGGGGGAAGGTGGTGGCTTCCCCCGAGTCTGGGTGGTGGTGAGTCAAGTGAGTCCAGAGTTGCACGTGGCTTGTCCTAGCACCAAGGGTGCTTCAGAATATGAATTAACCAACTTGTTTGTTGGTTTTGATACAGGTTCGAGTAAGTGAATAGTTTGTCACTTCTTCCTAGTCCCATCCCGGAGCTTAAACACGCCCCTCTACCCCTTTTAGTGCTAAGAGCTGGGAACGTGCCCCGAGTCCCCCACAATTCCACAACTTGAGTAATTTAGGCCCATCTTGAGGCTAACTAGGGACTTGGGAGCGTGTCATCATGGATAACCTCATAGCAACAATATGAACATCACATGATTAACATTTACATTGGCATTATTGCCCCTTTCATAAAAAACAAAACAACAAATATAAATTTTAAAACAATATTTTCACATGTGTCGTTTTATTACAAAACCTTCACATAATAAAAACACACACAACAAGCCTATTCTAGGTCATTTTCATAAAATTAAAACCCAATTGCCTTTAACAACCTTCCAAAAGGTTGACGTTGATTAGTCATCATGGTTGATGATGACACCATTTGTAAAAATCATTTTTCCTTTACACAAAAAATTTCATTCATCATTCTATTTCATAATGTCTTTTTCCACACAAATGTTTGTGGTTGATCTTAAAGTTATTTGTTACTTATGTTTTGATGTTCTTATTCACTCTCACCAAGTTTTTGTAAGAGTCATGAAGATAAATGAGTATACACAAATTCTGGAAGGTCTTGTCGTGAATGAGATTGTTGTTGTACCTATTGAAAGGTGTTGGGAGCAATCAAGTGTAAATGAATGTGCACAAAAACATTGTGTTTCAACACTTTCATGTCACTTCTTATTAATGATGCAATAACTAATCTACAATTTGCTAATGTTGATATTTGTTTTACCAAATTTTCCACATGTATATTGATTTTTTTATTTGCATGTTTTTCACACATGTGAAAAGCTCGAAACATTACATGACATAAACCATAGTCTATTTATAAATTTTAAAAATCTCTAGTCTTGCATGTTTGAAATTTCTTGATGATAAGAGGACACATGTCCTAATTATTAGTTTAATGTAAAAACATGGTTAGGTGATTCATTTTTGACATTTTGAAGTTTTATGTTTTCCAAACTAAAATTCATGTAGTTATGATAATTGTCAAATTATAAATATTATGGTTATCCCTTTGTTTTTTTTAATCAAAAGTATTGATAGATCACCTTTTAGATATCATTAGACATATAATTGATGTGAAAGTTTGAATATTTCAATGTGAAATGGATTATAAATGATCAAAAATGACAAAAATAAGGGCATTTAAAAATTAAAAATCTTTTAAATCAACATTTTGTATTGAAAAAGTTTCAATGCATGTTTACTTTTAAACTCTTTATTTGATGGTGGTCTATCTTTCAATTTTTATTTTGACATTTTTATGACAATTTTTGAATTCACAATTTTCATTTTAATTACACATAACAATTTTAGTGTCATCATTTCAAAAGTCCATTATGAGTTCATTCTTTTTTTCAATTCATATTTTTTAATATGATTTTCACTAAATTTTATTACAACATGTATAATTTAAAGTTTGATGATGTTAATGTTCAATATGGTTTTACATTTTGAATTTATTTACAATCCAAAAAAATTACATTATGACAATCCAAATAGTTCTTCTAATTGTGCTTTCAACCTTTAGAAGATTCTCATAATTTGTGTCTCAAAAATTATTTTATTTAAAGCATATATCTAAGTTATAGTTTTTTTAAGTACGAATTGCATGTAGTTCAACATGATTATACAAATATGTTTACAACTATCAATGGGGTGAAAATCCTTTAAGGTGTACCACATAAGACGAAAAAGGCTTAGTCCTTTATGTAATCCTTTCTTACCCTATATCTTGGTCCCTGTAAAAACTGATGAGTCAAAAGTTGTCAAATATTTCAAAAGGAAAGTTATCAACTTGGAAGCATCCTTTGACAAAAGTTGTCAAGTTGTCAAGATCTTGACAAAAGGAAAGTTGTTGAAACCATGATGACACTAGCCATGAAATTTATCATTTTGATAGATGTGCAATATTTGAAAGTTAAGCTTATTGTTGATAAAGTAGTATGTAGAGCTATGAAAACGTGACTAAAAATTGCAATTAAAAATAATTTCATTTTTGACATTAATAAGAAAATCGTCATGTTGCAACAACCTTTCACTCAAACTAACTATCCTTTGAGATGTAATCTACATTTTGAGTGTTTTTGCATAAAGAAATTTTCCATTGAAATTGTTGTCAAGCTACAACAAATAGAATGAAAAGAATTTGAGATTGGGAATCTTCTTATTAGATGTGTGTTATGATAAATGTTTCAACCATAGGTGGTGGATTGATGAAGAGCATTGACATCAATTTTAAAATTATGTTTTATTTTATTATCTAAGGTTAATACAATTCCTATTAGTTTTGAATTAATTGAAATATTTCCTAAAATTATTGACAAGATTAGTGTATGCAAGAATCGAAGTCAAGATTTGAATCATTTTGGTGTAAAGTTGCATCAACCTGCAATTAACTATGTTGTTGAAGATGTCATTGATATCTTTGAAACAATTGTTAATGAATGTTTCAAATTTTCAAAAAAAAAATCTAGACTTCATCTAATGTTCTTGAAACCAAGACCTAAACGACAATTCATTTATAAAGTTTTGTTCACAAGGACATTGCTAATGTGAAAGAATACACTTGACATTCATGTTGTGTTCAACTTATATAGAAGATCCCTAATCTTGTCAAAAACAAATTCACCAATAAAATTGGGTGTGGAATGGGAATTACATGTATGAATTGTGTTGATGTACATGTTTAAGTTGATATGTAACATACATGGCACCATGATCTAAAATCATATGAAAAATTAAAAATATCTTTCTATCTCTTTTGTTTCAAATTTTTTTCAAAGTTTTAAATGTATGAAGTTCTAAAAGGCCAACGAACATATTGCTCCTTAGCAACATTTCCGAAGATAATTCCCCTTTGTACCATGACATTAGGTTTAATTACAATATTTTTGTTTCAAAGGATGGATTGAGAAAAAACTTGACAAAACTTGACAAAAACAAAAATTTAAATGAATATTTATATGTTATTACAACCAATGAAAGTAATAGAAAAAATGTGCCAATCAATGTACAATTTATGTTTTTTAATTTTAGATTTGAAAACCTTTCAAATTACAACATCACAATTTTGCCAATTGATTTGACCATCACGATAATATTCATCAGGAACTTGAAGTGGGATTAATTTGAAAATTGAAGGCAACTCGAGTTTGGTGGGTGTAAGTGTCATGAGCTTTGATTTAATTTTTTTGGTATTCATCATATTTTCAAATATTTATGATGCATTATTCATTGGGTTTACACTATTTTGGAGGATTTATATAGATGTTGATTTTGATGGAGATTTATCTAATAGGAAATCATGTAATGATTTTTTTATTTCTATGAATTGTGGTATAATTATTTGGGGTAGTTGAAAACAAATTGATATAACTTCACCAATTGTTGAAGTTGAATATGTGGCATATAACATTGTTACATATGAAATTGTTTGGGCATGATGTTTAGTGATGGATTTGATTTTAACAACTTGGTCCCATGCAGCATTTCAATGACAATCAAAGCTACATTTGACTTATTCATAACCCATAATTTCATTGTTAAACCAAACACATCAATGTTCAATATCACTTTATTTGTGATCATTAAGCTTGACAAACAATCAATTGTTTTTACAATAACATTCGTGAATAAATTATAGACATATTCTTATTAAACCATTGCCTTTTGATCGATTTGCTAAATTGTGTTAATTCTTTGATTTGTTTCTTTTCTTCAACTAACTAGTGATTCAATTAAACCAACATGAATTATATCTTTTAAAGTTGTTGGATTTTGTAATGTAATGTCATTTGGTCCATGAACAAAAGTGTACTAATAATAAATTGTGAGTTGATAACTAGTTGGACATGTGCTAAACAAGGTGTTGTTTTTTCCAAGGGAATAGTAGAATGCATAATGCCAATTAGAAAAAATAACATGAAAAATTGCAACATTCATTTCTTGGCTTTCTTAATAACTATTGGTATATTAGTACTTCATTAGTTTGAGCATGAATATTTATAGGCTTATCTTTGTAAAAGAATGTATCTTTAGACCCATGATTGAGCATAGACTTTGTATTGTTGTAAACAATTGTTGTTGGAGATTGTTGAAATGTTCTTATTTGTTTGTCTTTTCTATCATTTTTCCACTACTTTGAACACAAGAAATGGATGCAAATCAAACCTTGTGTACAAGAGTCATAGTTACTCTCATGATGTTGTTGATGATTTTATGTTTGTAAATTCTAACTAATATTTTTAAGTTTGTGATTTTGTTTTCATGATTATGAGTAGCACCTTGATGCTTGGAGATGATGATGATGATGATGTGACATATTGATTGATGAAAAAACTATTTGATGTGTGCCACACTCTTCTTCATAAAAAGAAATCCAATTATTGCACAAATTGGCCTATTGCGAGGTTTGTAGCCAAATTTGATTAAGTCTTCTTATGGATGATCAGAAGTTTGACTACATTGCAAAATTGAAAAGAATAGGCATTGGATGGATGCCTTATTTCTTCTCAAGCTTAAGAATAAATAAACATTGGGTGAACTACCAATGACCTAGCTTGTACAATCGAAACAAGTGTTAGCTAGTTTTAAGTTTAAAGAACATTTCACCAAGGATGTTCATCAACTTTTTTAACTAACACAAAGGGTATAAATACTTGACTCTTGAAAAATAAAAGGACCCATCTAATATGAATTGGGTCTCTAAGCATACTCCCCAGTTAGCAATTTCTTAAAGTGTATTATTTTGGCAATAGTACCCAGTTCTTCTACATAAAAGGGTGAATTTTAAAAGAAGTGACCTAAGAGCCACCTATTACCCACACATTATGCAAAATGGTTGGTTTTTTGAAATACCCAACCTAAGAACCACCTATTATGCTGCCAAGGTAGGTTTTATGAGGTGATTTTTTTTTGAGGCTTCAGTTTTTGGTTAGAAGTAAGGGGGTCTAGAAATAATTGATCTACTTAAAATGCAGATCTTCACACTGGATATAGGTAGGGTAAATTAGTTTTTTTTTTCCCATAATGATACTAGACCAGCAACATCTCCAGGGACATTTTACAAAGTTAATACTAGGCCTAGTGAGGTGAGAAGGAAAGGAAAGGAAAGGATAACGAATGGGTTTCGTTATCCTTTCCTTTCCTTTCCTTATTTGATATGCTTCTCACAAGAAGAGGGGGTTTGGGAACTTGATGTTCCCCTTGTGATTCACCCTCTTGGGGTGGTTCATTTGTCTTCTTGGATGTGGGTCCTTCCATTTTGTTCCTTGTTTTTCCCTTTGTTGGGTGCTTTTTGGTTAATATATGGTTGGAAGTGTTTCATCAATGTTATCCTTGCTTGCAATTGGAACTTGCACCCACCATGTACACACCAGAACAGATGCATGGTGTGTGTGGAAAGGAAATAGCTACAAATACTTTTCATTGTATTCCTGTCCGAAAGCTAACCACGGTGGTTAGCTTTTATCTACCAACCATCCACATGCATCGTACTCATAATAACCAAGTGGTATGGGTGATTTTTTTGGGGCGTGATTTTGTGAAAAATGTTTTGAAAAGAAAGAATATTTTGTCACAGATTCTCTATTTAGGGGGGCGGGCAGAGGGGGCAGGGAAATTGCCAAAACCAAAATTTTTAAAAAACTTTCACCATTTCCAACGTTGCTTACAATATGAAAGGGTGCTTAAAAATTTTTACTTTCATATTTTGAATCTTGTCAAATTTGGCTAAATGTATTCATGGACGATTATCACTTGAGCAACATTGCAAAATTGAGGGAAAAAAAAAACATTAAGTGATACCTAATGATTAAATGTTAGGGTTCACTTGTTTTGACCTAGACTATTTTAGGAACTCTCATTATGTACAAATGGAGGAAAAAATATCAATTCTCTTATTTGACTCTTGAATAGTCGTGCCACCACTAGAAGATTTTAACAGAAGTGATTGATATAATTAAGTATAAGAGAAGGTCTATTAGTAGGCCCTTCTGAATTTGAGGTTTCCTATAAGCTTGGGGAGGGTTGAAAGTTCCAAAAGGTTTGTTGATAGACTTTACATCGTGCTGCCATAACACTGCCATTGCAATGGGACAACCATATAGTGATAAAGATAATGAAAAAGGACAAGCTAATGGGTAACTTTTCACTTGGGGAAAATTATTCCAATACATTGAAGAATACTTTTTATATTGTGTAAGTTATTGTTCCTATAATATCATTGTAATATTAGCGAACAAAACTTTTTCAGCCCAATGAGGTACCAAAATATATTAAAAATAAAATAAAATATGCCAATGCTTTATGGGTAAGATAATGACCTATGGCTGGGTGTTCCCATAATAATAGGCCCCAAAGATCAGACGCCAAGGTCCCATTATTTTGATAATAACTTGGCCCAAGGGCATTTCCAAGGGTAAAACCTAATGATTTAAAAAAAAAAAAAAGTTTTGGTTGTGATACCTGATGGATACAAATTGTGTAACTCCTGAGTATCATGATAAAAAATTAATCAATTAATGTGGGCATTTCGAAAAGAAAAATGTTCATAGACACAAGCATTTCAGTTTTCAAAAATGTATCCATTAGCCTTTTGCTTTTTGAAATGCCTACTTGCAGATTTCATCAAATAAGGGTGCCTTCAACTAATCTAGCGGAAATCAGGAAGGTTTTCTTCTATGAATAAATATATTTTGTGTATAACTATTTAATGCTTGATGGGCACCACAAAGTGGGAGGAGTAAAGACTGGCCTAAAACACACAATCCATACATAACAGCCTTATCCAAATTTTCTTTTTAATTTATAGGCACATTACAAAGCATAATCTTCTTCCTAGCTTCCATGCACCTTGCAAATCTATAATCTAGTTTGGCAGATTCAAAATTAGTTCAGTTTTTTTTACATTGGGGAAGGGCAAAATCTAGAATGTGATGGCTGGCCTCAATGCCACGGCCTTCCAAAAGACACAAACCCTTTGGACCTACACTCCTCTTCTTATGGTCCAAAAGGTTTATGTCTTACACATAAAGAAGTCATTAGACTTGGTAAAGGCCTTGGCCATGGGCTTCATCAGAATCAGGACCACGGGAAGAGGTGGACGGTAAAGCCCATGGCTTTGGGCTTTCCCTAACACATCGTTGTTTTAGGCAATATCAGAATCAGGACCGTGGGAGGAGGTGTGTGGTAAAGCTCATGGCTTTGGGCTTTCCCTAACACATAGTTGTTGTTTTGCCCTTCTAGTACTCGTAATTGGTTTTGGTTTGGTGCTTTAAAGGTGTCACTATGGTTGGCTAATTAAAGGCAGTTCTGTTATTGATAACCACCATTGTGGAAGAGTGCAATACTGCGGAGTCCCAAAGTGAATTTCACACTATGAGACGATTTTCCTTCTCCAATTCATTTATCTAGTCCACTGCTGGAGACGCTCTTCAACAGGTAATAATTTTAAAGGTGTTTTCTTAAATCAAATAGGTGGTCATCATCTGCTCCGGTTCCTCTTTGGAGTTGCAAGTGCAAGATGTGATTCAGCTTCGAGGGAGGAACATTGTAGTGATGCAAATCAACAGAGACAAACACCTATTATGGTCTGGTACAAGCTCTGGTAGAATCCTTTTATCTTTTGATGGAACGATATCTAACCCTAAAGTGCATCTTATTGTTACTAACGATATGTTCGAGAGAGATTAGGCCAAGGATCTTAATTGTTTACTGGGATGATGATGTCCATCAAAACTGGATATTTAGATCATCCCCACCAGTGCACAGCTAAAGAGGTTTTGAACAAAGAACAACACTTATTATGCCAGTGCTGGAGGACAGTATGATGCTTTAATACATTAATAATTTATTACCTTTTTGCAATCCCAGTTTCATGTTTATGAGTGGGGTCATGGGAGCAATACGCTAGGCTTCTTGTATGTATGTGAGATTTTACTACGGAAGGCTTAACCAGCACCAGATAGGTGACTTATGAGTTGGGATGTCTTATAGTGGGACCGTCAACCTAACCCTAATTCAACCGGGGCTCGATGCTAAGCCCTAACCCTAATTCGAGGCGTACAGTGAAGAGCGCGACCACGGGGGCGCGCGCGGTGGGAGAAAACTAAAGAAGTGTGCAGTACTCGTTCTTTTCTCTTTCGCGCTTCTCTTTCTTCGTCGTCGTCGTTGCGGCGGGTGTAAACTCCTCAGCAAGCGGTCGGTGTACAGCCGGCGTCTGTCTCGGGAAGGCACCTTATCGGTCTGCAAGGTACTTTTGATTCTCTTCCAATGCTTCTTTCACTCTCCCTTGTGGTTGTTGTGTGGTCCTGTTTCTTGCCCGTTGTCGTTTGGTTTCCAATTTGTTTTTCCCTCTTTCTTCCATCGTTTTTATGTTACATCATCGTTGTCTTCGGCTAGGGTTTTCAGGTTTCATGCACGCCACTCTCCCTTTTGCTTTCATCAAGTTTTTTTTTTTTTCTGTTTATTTTTTTTGTTTGTGTAGTTGCGATCCTTCGTGTAGCGTTCCTTGGCTTATTACGGTAGATGTATTAGTCTTTCATGCTCTCTTGTTTCTCTTATCATCTTTGTTCTATTAGCGTTCTGGTCGCTTGATCAGTTGTGATTCTCAAGTCCTCTACGTACAGTCATTTGCTGTAGCTTTTCTGAAGTGGCGTGGGTTTTTTGTTCCGTTCATATGTATCTGTGTGGAACTCTGTGTGCAGAATGGCGTTGCCTTTAAAACCTGGGAAAGTGGGAGTTGAAGAGGCAGTTGAGACAGTTCACCGCATTCGCATCACTCTTTCCTCCAAGAATGTGAAGAATCTTGAGAAAGGTCAGCTCCGGTTTGTTTTGGAACATTGTTGTGTTGATACTGTGAGGTTTCAACATGTACCTGGAATGGTCAAAGTAGTCATCGACATGTTGGCATTGGCTCGAATCAGGATCCCACCATTGCAAGCAATTTGGAACATGACGAACCTTCTTCTCTTGGTCTGAGCAGGTTTTTTGCATTATAATGCTCAAGGCTAAACCCTAACATGTTTCTGGTTTTGTTCTGGCTATCACAGTCTGTGCTGATTTGATCAAAGGTGCAAAGGACAAGCGGCTCAAAGTTAAGGGACCAGTGCGGATGCCTACCAAGGTGTTGCATATCACTACCCGCAAGTCTCCTTGTGGAGAAGGTATGCTGACTGTTAACCATTTATTTGAAGATAATTTCTCAGGTTTAACTCCTTTGATTCATGCAAGCTTTGCCTCACTTCATCATCCTCCTGTGCTGGGGAGGTCTTGGTTGAATCAAACCATTGTTACCTCCTTCGAAAGATGCTGAATCTTTGCTTCTGAGTGTCTGTTAAGTGAATTTTTCAGCTAGCTCCCACACATAGAAGAAATTTATTTTGTGCTATTTTTTGTTCAGGTACAAACACTTGGGATAGATTTGAACTGCGGGTTCACAAGCGTGTGATTGATCTACATAGCCCCTCAGAAGTTGTGAAGCAGATCACATCCATTACCATTGAGCCTGGTGTGGAGGTTGAGGTCACAATTGCAGATATCTAGATGGCATGCACACTGGATGCCTGGTTGGTTATACAATGTCAGTATGTGTCGAATGAGCTTGGCATCTCCAAGTTTCTTGTGTGGCTTTTATAAAGCTGTGTTGGATACATTTGACTTGATTTTCAGTGATATCCTTGTGTTTTTATTGTTGTTTTTTATTGTGCCTATCATTGAAATTGGAGATGGGGATGCTGTTCAGCTGTGGAGAATGTATACATGTGGCTCAGCTTTGATATTATGCTTGTGAGTTATGTTTTATCCTCTTGCCTGTTAAATGAGTTGTACCATCTATCTGTACATGGAGCTCAAACTTTATGGAAGCCTGGAGTGGTGGAACAGAAGAAAACAGAGCACTGCCATCATTTGAAGAATGAGAGCTGAATAATTGTGACTCGAGAAGAACAAGCTGAGATTATTCTATTGGGGAGTATTCTTTGTCTAAGAAGATTCCTTGCTTTGTGTTTTCTTGACATCACACTTGCTAGGATCATGTGCATACCGAGATCATCAGTGCTGCATCAAATCTGATTCCATTTTATTTGTTCCTCTTTGATAAGGTACTTCTGTTGGACAAGCCATTGCCTGTATGTTTCTTCTTCTAACAAACAAATGGATGCAAATTATCAAGACTTATAAGTACTTGATGGTTTGCTGATGTCCTATTATTTTTAGCCTGATACGATTGCATTTGCTACTATATGCTTTGTCATTGCTACCCAATTATAATTTTAGAATTCAGAGTAATAGACACAAGCTATGCTCCAAGGAGAAATTCACTACTCTCGCGAGATGCACAATTTAGTCTCAGCTTTTGGCTTGCT
>Ga0209611_10011787_pt1 | contig 12475 bp, 11 predicted proteins | sample S1TSphgellanicum_3_FD_187693 | JGI IMG/M metagenome (GOLD analysis project Ga0209611, IMG submission 187693) | Host-associated microbial communities from peat moss isolated from Minnesota, USA - S1T2_Fc - Sphagnum magellanicum MG (SPAdes) (version 2) | ecosystem: Host-associated > Plants > Peat...
GTCTTGGTCTTCGGGATTGAACAGCATGTCGCCCACAATAGTATCCACAATGTCCTTCTCAATATCATAGACAATTTGTCATTCAGCGTTGAGAGACGAAGACGGGAAATGCGCTTTGATGGAGTTTTTGAACGCAACCGGAACGTCATTGAAGAATGAAGCGTGCTCAGAAAAGGATTCAAGAGCCTGGTATAGAACCCATTGACCAGAATGCTAGTTGCAAAGATGGTTCAATATTATCATAACGAAAGGGATGGCTCCTTCCTTGAACAGTAGTCGCAGCCTTGCGCTTTGACCCAACCTTCTCCTCCCAACCAAATGCAATGCAGAAGCGACATTGAAGGCCAATCACTTTTGACGACTTGGGATCACAATGCGTAACCTTAAGACCATAACGGACGTCATTGTCCTTAACATACCCTGACAAATGTTTCCCGGACATTGCAGACAATGATATAAGTGTGAGATCGATTTTCCAAAGCACATAGGCGCCCCCTCTTGCACCACCGCATAATTCATCAATTTAAGCGTGACAACGGGCGGACATTCAAGTAGTTAATTTAGGCGCAACAGTGGGTGGACATTTACGTAGTTAATTTAAGTGCGACGGTGGGCGAACATTTAGGTAGTTAATTTAGGCGCAACGGCGGGCAGACATTTAGGTAATTTAGGCGGCACGGCCTCTGATCGCCTATTTTACACATGCCTGCATATAATCCATATCATTATGTCAACTGAAGTTCATGATGAAGGAATCATTTCATGCTTCCAGTTTTTAATTCATGGTCACATGAACCAACTTGACCACGACATTATGGTAACATGCACATGGATCCTTTTCAATGTTATTGTTCATTGTGGCTAGACCAACTACAATGGGTGGTAACATATAAAGCCTAGCATGGATATTACATGCATGAATATAGTCAATCGCAAATATGCTAAAGAAAATTGGACATTCAAGTGCACATTGAAAATAACCTAGATTATCTAAACTCTATGAAATCACCCAATTGACCAAATCAATTAGATTGAAACAAATAATCCACATGGAGCCAAATTAATCCACAATCTTTTGGTCATTAACTCCCATGATTTAGGGGCTATCAAAAAATTTTAATTTTAAAATAGGAAATTATGAACATTGGTACCAACAAAGAATCTTTTAAATACCCATGTTTAATGCAATTGGGTCACATATCAATCCTCACTTGAATGGAAAAAGACATAGGATATATTCATGGTACCCATACCAACAACAATGGTTGGCAACATATATAAGGATTGGATTATTGGATAATACATGTATGGATATAGGTTATATTACAATTATAATACTACAAAAAATTGGACAAAAAACTACACCTTAAGAAGAAGCCATATCCACCAAATCCTTTAAAATGTACCAAATTAATTAATTAGTCAGTTAGAATGAGGCCAATAATCCAAATGGAACCATAATGATAAAACATATCAAACAAATCCAAAATAACCTAAAGATTATCGACCACCAATCCCCATGGTTTAAGGTATATATGTAAAACTTATAATTCTTAAAGGGAGACTTCTCCAGTACAAACCACACATTGTCAAGAATCCATTCAGTATGCTCAGAGGGTAGCCTTCGAAGTCCTGCAGTGGCCAAAAGAAAGAGTTCTATGTTGGCATGAACATATGGAGGTATCTGTTTCTCTGCCCATTTCAGCAGGGGCACAAGGGCATTTCTAATTGCAGTCTCATTATGCAGCATTTTGTCTAGTCCAGACTTTGTTTCCACCCGCTTATAAGCACGTTGTTGTCCCTTGACCACATACCAGGGGGACCCATTGCTACGACTATATGTTGGCTTCACCATGACAGTTGAAACATATTGTAATGTTGCATTATTGCATTAAAAGAACTTCAAAAACATAAAGTTCAATGTGAAATACTTGCATAAGGGTCACAAAATAAACATTAGTTTTATTAAAATGATTTTGCAATACTCACATTCGAAGCATAAAATGCCGGCTGATTTTTTTGGATGGTTTGTGCAATACCCAAATGTTGGGCATAAAATATGCATGTTCAATGAAAAAAATGGTGAAGATAAAAATTGAAAATTAGAATAAATAAAATAATTCTGATAAATAATATAGAAAATAATTTAGAACAAGAATTTTTTATAAAAAAATCCAAAAGAAAAAAAATGCTTACATTTTGGTCACAAAATATGTAATAATTATTGAGATGTATTATATTTGAAATGACATTGTTTTCATATGTGAATATTGTATTTTGTGATTGGATTTTCAACTATTTTAACTATTAACAATAATTACCAAACTATGCAATACTTATGTGTGGGTCACAAAAGTTGATCGAATGTTAATACCCGCATTCAAGTTTATCATTTATTGACACAAGGGGTCAAATATGATTATAATGGTTGTTAGTTCATTTAGTGCAATACTTTCATATTTTGCATATCATACATTGGTAGACATTAACATTGTATAAATGATAAGTAAGTAGGTGTGTGGGTGTGGGTAGGTAATTAATAAATAAATATGTAGGTAGGTTGATGGTTAAGCATGTAAGTATGTACACAAATAAAAAAAAAGTTAGGTTAATTATGTAATTATGTCAATAAGATGGTTACGTAAATAGGGTAGTCAAAAGTTTTGTTAAAATATTTGGTTAAAAAAATAATTTAAAAATTAAATCAAAAAAATATAAAAGTTTTTTTAAAAGATAAAAATTTAAACAAGAAAAGATAGAGCTTTTGCTAATAAGTAAAGGTTTAGCCATGAAGAGATGGAAGTTTTGCCAAAAGGTATAGGTTTACCATGAATTAAAAGTTTTTCTAATTTGTAAAGGCTTAACCAAGAAGAGATATTTTTTTACTTAAAGGTAAAAGTTTAGCCCAAAAAAACAAGGGTTTTGATAAAGGTAGAGATTTAACTAGGAAGAGTTCAAAGTTTTTTCAAGTGGTAGAAGTTTAGGCAAAAAAATATAAAGGTTTTGTTGAAAGGTAAAAAATTAGTTAAAAAGAGGTTAAGGTTTTGCCAAGAGATAAAAATTTAATCAAAAATAATATAAATTTTACCAATGTGTAACGGTTTAGCCATGAAGTGATGGAGGTTTTGTCAAAAGATATAAGTTTTGCCAAGAAAAGCTAGAATTTTTTTCAAAAGGTGGAAATTTAATTAAGAAAATATATAAGTTTTGTTCAAAAGTAAAAGTTTTGTCAAGAAATAAATGTTTAACCAAATGTATATAAATATTTTGTCAACATGTAAACATTTAATCATGAAGAGATGGAGGTTTAGCTAAGAAGAGTTATAAGTTATGCCAAAAGGCAAAAGTTTAGCCAAGAGATATAGGTTTAGCCATCAAAAGATAGAGGATAGGCAGGTAAAGGGTTGGTAGGTAGAGCCAAGACAGAAGGAAAATATTTTAGTGTAAAGAAATGGAGAATGCAAACACCATACATAGTTGATTTTCAATACCTATTTTTCATGCATACCAGTTATCAATCATGTATTGATAAAAGGCACCATGATGGATGATGCCCACTTACAAAGATATTATTTTAGGGTCTTCTATAGGTTAGTGTAAAATCTAGCTAAATCACATGAATAAATAAAGAATCTATCAAAGGCTAGGTATATGTTGAATGTGTTTTCTTTGAATATCCAAATGTACAAGACAACTTGTCCTTTGCAGTAAAGGAACTAAAACCCTTTATATTGGTTCTAGTTCTTGAATGTGAAGCAACATATATATGAAAGGTAGTTGGTTTGTTTTTATTATTTGTTTACCCTAATTTTGATCTATCCAAACATTAGTTTATAGGCCTATATGCATAAGAACATAGCAATAAATGGAAATTTTTAACTACAAAAGAAAACTTGGAGTAATTTGATGGACATATGTCCATCAATTTAAGGTCAAAATCATTTATGATCCCACTACATTTGAGTGCATTAATTTTAGGTCAAGGGTTATGCAATCAACCAAAATGGAGTACCATGAAGGGGTAGGGCAATGAAAGGTATGATAATATGGTATAACAAGTTTAGGATCCAATAAGACATCCCATTCATTTTTCATGCCACAACTTGCAAAAAACAATTCAGTTCCATGAAAAGAAATGTTCATGAGGCAATGTTTAAGGATATGAACTTGAAATTAAATCTTTCATTTACATGGCATTTCCAAGCCCAATGGGAAGATTCAATCCTAGTATAAAAACAATATATGAACATTCATGGGTAATAAGAAACTAAATGCCATAAATTAGAAGACTAGAAATCGTAAGGCCAAAAATTATAAGAGTAGAAATCATGCATCCATGATCACTTGAAGACCATACCACATGAACATGTGCACCAACCCATGAATGAATGATGACACAATAAACACAATAAAAAACATGACCATTGTTTTTATGCTCAAAACAAGCTTGAAACAAAAGAAGACCAATGATATCATGGAATTCAATGGAGCAAAAAAAGGGACTAGAAAGAAAAAACCCTGTGAGAATAATGAAATATAATGAATATAATAAATGCAACTACATGTTTCACATGTGGTAGCATTCAAAGGTTCACATATTTATGTACATATGACATCAAGCTAAAATTCAATTTACAAAAGGGAATTATATATATGTAGTTGAGATGTACAATAACATTGTATGTATACTTGAATTCCAAGAATAAAATCATTATGAATCTATGCCCTTGACTCAAAATAGGGTGGGTTGAATGGTATATTGTTTAAAAACACCTCAAAATGCATACTCATAAACTTTTGGAATTTTTGTAGAATGTTTTTGACTTACACAAAATGCAAGCTAGTTATATATTGAACCTAACAAATTAATGTTTCATCATGAATGGTCCATTCTTCTTTCCTCTTCACTTGATGCATGCATACAACACCAACAAATGTGCTAAAATGTACTCATGTTAGAGAGAAGTTCCAAATAACACCCACTAGGTTTAGGTGAACTGTAAATCATTGACATAATCCCAAATGTATTATAATTCAAGAATAACTTTGTCTTCCTGGTTTGGAAAAGATAGTGCAAAAGGGTTCTTGGAGAGGAAACTTACAACATAAAAAGGCACTGCAACTTTTGTACGTTGAATGCACACTACCCAAGCTCCCACAAATTCATACCTATGAAACAGAAAACACAACCAAGGTACAAAGGGGTGAAAAAGGGGGATGGAATACATGTACCTTTTCACTTGTTAGGTCGAAAGTGTTTTTCAAGCTAGAGTTGGATTTTGGGGGGCACTTGGAGTTTAACAACTTTGATGTGGCCAAGTTGGAGTGGGTTTTTTCCAAGATGTCACCTTAATGTGACTTGAAGTTTCCTACTTTTCACTATTAGAAGGTGGTGGTGTCCCATTTGAAGGCACATAATTGATAGAATTCCCATCCCCAAATGATGAAGTGAGATTCTTGACATCTTTTGATGGAATGGCATCGCTCTCATGTTCCTTTGATCCTTTACATCACAAATTTAGCATGCAATGAATTAACAATGAAAATTGTGTGAAGTTCGTTCATTCATAGGTTCATACATTTTACTCACAAAAATCATGCATTGAAAACACATTTGACACACAAATAAATGTGTTGATGGATGAAATACAAACCTATGAATGAACAAATGTCACATGGATTTTGCATCTTTCAATAAATCCATGTGTCAAATGTGTCTTCAATACATGATATTAGTGCATGAAACATACGAATTATGAATGAACTTATGTTACACAATCTCCATTTCTAAGCATGAGATGTTAAGCTTGTCATGTAGATCGCTCTAATTATTATAACCCCTCTCACTCTTTTGATCCCTTAGATCATTCAAACTGCTCTAACTCTTCCAATTTCTTTTGTTATGACTCCTCTAATCCCTTAAATGGCTTAGACCCTTCTACCCTCTCAACATCTTCTTTAGACTCTAGGGCCTCAATTGTAGGCATCTTTGTTCGCATTATTAGTGAGCTTATTAATCATAGTGGAATTGGACCTACAATCCATTACAACATGGTTTTCAATTAGTGCCTTAGTAGACCATGGTAATGGTCTTGTTAAAATTCTACAAAACTACATTTTTAAAGTTCAAAATTGTTGAAATTAATTTTGGTTTCAAAATAGCAATACCCATTTATTATGGGTTCTATAACATGAATGTGCAAGTGTGAAGAAGGGGTCATGGGCCTCAAATACATGATGCCCAAAGGATGACCATGAACCAAACTAACCAAGGAATGTATGTACATTATAATTACAATAAGAGAGAAAGTGGTTGCATTATAGCAAGAAGAAATGTGATTGAGTGACTTGTGTAGGTAGGTTCAATGGAAGTGCAAGAAACCTAATTCAATGGAAGATATTGGAAATGTGTATTGAATGCACTTATTGAGGTTGATGGCAAACAAATGGTTTTTGGCTATGTATTAGTTTTCCTCCTGAAACAACAATAACAATGTGCCAAGACCATGTTTTGGTGTGTGTAATTCATAAAATAAGCACATTATTTGACTATTAGACTCAAACAAAGGTCATCCTAGTGCGACATAGCTTCAAATTGTGATGGAGTAGTTGTTTAAGCATGGAAAAACTTTGGATTGTGCTAAATCATCCTTGTGCAGGGTAGAAGAAAATTTTGGAATGGAGAAAAGCGGGTTAGGGTGAATACCAAATGGAGGTGGCATGAAAATCTAGGTGTAATGGTTTTGTGAACTAGGCTATGTGGTGGAGGATGCTTAGATTTCGCATGATTTTGGGGTCACATTCACCTACTTCCAATCATGACAAGACATTCATTTCTGGTGTTCAAGTATGTTCACATGGTGGGCTACCAAATCAAGGCCATGCAATTTGAATATGATTCTAGAAATAAACAAATGCACATTTGCATGGCCTAACACCAAATTAAACGAAACCCCAAAAACATTTCATTAGTAGATAAAATGTCGTAACCCTCACCTTGGGCTCGCAACCAAGGCAAGGGCTTGCAAGGTTGCGGGCCAAGAGGGAAGCTCGGGAGTGAAGGAAAGTGTGAGGGAATGAACCCTCACATTCCCAAAGGAGCTTCCACTTTGGGAGTTAGAGTCTCGATGGATTCTCGAATGTTCAGAGAGCGATTATAAGGGTCAAAACTCAATGGCTCGAGGAATTCTTTATACCATTGAAAAGCTATTGAAACTTTAATGTCTAAAATGGGCTTGCATCACTGATTTGGACATTTAAAACACACGTTATGGTCGAAAGAAGGGCCGGGAGTCAAATTGGTAGTTTGACTCCTGACCATTAAAAGTTGGGAATCGACTTGATTTCCTTGTGTGTAAGTGGTGTGCAACATACTGTTGGAAAGATCTTGAAAATGGCTCCAACTTTGTTTTACACCTCATTTTAATCGGACGTCTGCACACAAAGTTATGGGGCCCCAAAGTTGTAGGAGTCTTAACTTTGGTAATTTCGGGACTCCCACTTGGGAGTCCTGGGACAAAAGCCATTTGGATGTGGGCCTTGTGGAGAAGCACAAAGTATACTATAAGGGGGAAGGTGGTGGGTTCCCTCAATTTGGGGCCATGATGAGTCTTATGAGTTCGAGTTGCCAATGGTTCGTCCTAGCACCAAAAGTGCTCCAATTATGCATTAACCACCTTGTGTTGGTTTTGTGCACGTTCGTGTGAGTAGTTGATGCTTGTCACTCTTCCTAGTCCCATCCCGGAGCTTCAAGACACCCCTTTAGCCCCTTCAAAGTGTCGCGAGCCAAGGAGCGTGCCTCAGCTCCTTGCTCTTCCGCTATTTTCAGTTTGGACTCACATTTGAATCCATTAAGGAGCTTGGGAGTGCGTCACATGGTTTCAAAGCTCCGGTAGAGCTCGATCCACTTATTGGAAAGTCCTGATGGCACTAAAAAAGACTTGTAAGCCAGTCCAAGAAACCATGGTGGAAGAACCCATCCAAGACCTAGATGTCCCATCTGAGGTCATTAAGGAGGAGGAACAAGATGATTTTGAGGAACAAGAAGACTAAGAGAACCCTGATGATCATGAAAATGAAAAGGAGTAACCAACTACAGTCCTTTTTACCCTAGAACAATTGGAGGTTCTACTTAAAATGAATAGGCCCGATTTCAATGAGTTGGTTGCGGCCCTCAAAGGAGGATCATCAAAAGGTGTGGGATTCCAACTTGCTAAACCTGAGAATTTTGATGGGATCCGAGGTCGAAAGGTTGTAGATGCTTGGCTTGCAGAAATGGAGGACTACATTCATGCCACCAAGGTTGGGCGACATTCGGCCGTGGAACTTGCCTAATCTTACTTAAAAGGCTATGCCTCCACATGGTGGAGGATAGTGAGGCAAGAGGAAGGGAATACCCATGGCTACACATGGGAATTCTTCAAGGAACGCATTGAGTTGGAATTCATTCCAATGAATTCTGACTACATCTCAAGATGCAAACTCCGTGACCTTGTGAATGTAACGAATGACAATTTGCGCCAATATGTGAAGGCGTATTTCAAACTCATGCTTGAAATTCAGCATATGCATGAATTAAACCGTGTGTGCCACTTTGTTAAGGGGCTTCCAACTTGGGCCAAGCGCAAGCTTGAGAAGAATTGACCCGCCTCATTATCTGAAGCCATCATGAAAGTGGAAGGTTTTTCGGATGTGGGACGGGGTGAAAAACTTAGGTTCAAGAAGGATAACAAGTTCCTTCATAAGAAGGCACGCCATGAAGGGGAATAAAGCCAAAGGCAAGATACCTATAGAGGGGAAAGGCCCAAACAATTTCAAGGCTCGAGTTTCAAACCCAAAGGAAATTTCATAAAAAAAGGGGTTCCTTTCAAAGGGGGCCAACCTAAGGGGGATGCTAGTGGGAGGCCCAAAGGAACGTGTTTCAACTGCAATGAAGTGGGGCATTACTCCAAAGATTGCCCCAAACCCAAACCAGGGAATGGAGGTTCTAAGGTAATTGCCTTTACCGCCAACCTAGCCCAAGGTGAATGTAATTGCTTCATTTTTTTGAAAGGGAAGGTTTTGAAGCGGGACGTGTTATGTCTTTTGGACACAGGGGCTTCCCACAATTTCATAACCCAAGAGAATGCCGAAAGAATGGAGCTCCAATTGGAGGAGTTCAAGGCACCCATTGAGGTGCACTTTGTGGATGGGGTTCCTTATCCCACTACATTGCGAGCAAAAGACGTGCCTCTCTAATTAGGAAATTGGAGAGGAAAGGTGGATTTGCTGGTTTCCACTTTAGGGGGGATGGATTGCATTTTGGGAATGGAATTCATCACTCATAACAATGTGCTCATAGAAGGGCACAATAGGCTAATTAGCATTCCATCCTAAAATGGGATCGTGCGAGTGAAGGCACACAAAGTGCCTAGTGTGGGTGGATTGACCATCCACTTGATGATAAGAAAGACGTCGAAAAGGGAATGCATGGGAGGTTATGGCATGTTGTGTGGGATGCGAATGTTGGATGAGTTTGAGCCAAAGGAAGCTACCAACTTGGTAAGCTTTCCCAAGTGCTTTAAGCGAATATTGGATGAATTCTCGGATGTGATGTTCAAAGAATTGCTCGATGAGTTGCCCCTGATAAAACAAGTTGATCATGCAATTGAGGTCATGTCGAGAGTGGCACCTCCCGCCAAGGCCCCATATCGAATGAATCATGAGGACTTAAAGGAACTTAAGGTTCAACTTGAGGATTTCCTCACAAAGGGATACATCAAGCCTAGCAAGTCACCATATGGGGCCCCAGTCCTTTTTATTCACAAAAAGGATGGGACATTGAGGATGTGTGTGGACTATAGAGCCCTCAACAAGGTGATAGTGAAAAATTGATACCCATTACCTTGGATTAATGACTTATTTGATTGACTCTCAAGAGCCAAAATGTTTAGTAGGATTAACCTACGCTCTAGGTACTACCAAATTCGAATCGCAAAAGGGGATGAAGAAAAAACTACTTGTTGGATAAGGTATGGCTCATACGATTTCTTGGTGATGCCTTTTGGACTCACCAATGCACCCACCACATTTTGCACTCTCATGAATGACATTTTTTAGGAATGGTTTGATGACTTCATGGTCGTATACATAGATGACATTTTGGTGTATAGCCACTATATGGAGGAGCATGTGGAGCATCTCTGGAAGGTGTTCCAAAGGTTGAGAGAAAACAAATTGTATGCCAAGTTTGAGAAATGCGAATTTGGGGTGACAAAAATGGATTTCCTTGGACATAGGATCACCTAAGAAGGCTTGAAGATGGATGACCACAAGGTAAAGGCAATTTTGGGTTGGGAACCACTTAGGTCGGTTTCGGCTTTAAGATCCTTTTTAAGACTGGCTTCCTATTATCATAATTTCATCAAGAACTTTGCAAAGATAGCCATGCCTTTGACCAACCTTTTGAAAAAATCATCCAGAATTTATGAATGGGATGAAGCATGTAATGAAACCTTTGAAACCTTGAAAGACATTTTAGTGAAAACGTTGGTGTTGAAGTTACCCGACTTTGACAAAGATTTTGATATCCACTCCAATTAGGGTTAGTGGCTATTAATGGTTATTATTGGTTATTCTATTAATGTTTATTGGTGATTACTCTATTAATGGCTATTAATAACTATTATATTGGTGGTTATTGATTGTTAATTTATTAATGGCTATTGATGATTATTCTATTAATGATTATGGGTGGTTATTATATAATGGCTATTAGTGGCTATTATATTGATGGATATTAGTGGTTATTAATGATTATTATATTAGTGGTTATTGGTGGTTATTAATGGTTATTATATTAATGGTTATTGGTGGATATTTGTGGTTATTAATGTTATTATATTAATAGTTATTGGTGGCTATTGATGGCTATTTTATTAGTGACTATTAGTGGTTATTTTTTTAATGGTTACTGATGGTTATTGTATTATAAATTATTGTTGGCTATTATATGTTATATTACGACTATTGGTGATTATTCTATTATAAATTATTGTTGGATATTCTATGTTATAATATCATAGGCTATTGGTAGTTATTATATTATAAGGTATTTTAAATTATTTTTCATAGGTTATTATTTTTTATTCTAAGTTATTTTACCTTAGGTCATTATATTTTATTTTAGATTATTTTAAGTTTTTATACTTAGGATAAAATAATTTATAATAACATAAAGTAAAATGATCTTGAATAACTTAAAGTATAACTTGAAATAACATATATTAACTTAAAATAAAATAAGTTAAGGTGTAGCCTAAAGTTAGTTGAATAATTTAATTTAAAATAATTTAAAAACTTATAATAAGTTAATTAAGATACCTTAAGGTAAAATAACGTATAATAGTTTAGGGTATAATAATTTATACTAACCTATAATAACTTAAAATAATATAGGGTCTATCATAAAGTAACATATATAGAATATTTTAAAAACATAAAAATAAATTTATTTACTATAATAAATTATAATAATGAATTATGTTAATTAGTAATGAAACATGATGTCTATATAGTGATATTATAGTGAAATAACTTTCACCAAGGTGAAATTAGTAAAATGCAATGAACTAATTTCACTTTTAAGGTCCCATAGTGAATTAGGCTAATGAATTACACCCCACTTTTGTAATAGTGTTTTAACCATTTTTTTTTTGGTCCCCATTTTTTCACTTTCGTAATATAAATAAAATTTTAAATTTTTTTTACAATTGAGTTGAGGTGAGGGAAAAAAAAATCTTGAATAATTTTACATGATTTAAATGAACTAACACTCACCAATGCACCAGTTGTGGATGAGACTATTTTGGTTCTTTTGGGATGAACCCAAACCTTTTAACCTAAACTAAACCAAACATTAAGGTGGGTTATTTTTTTTCTTTTCACTAGCCAACTTTTCCTTGAGATTTCAAAAAAATTCCCCCCTTTTTTCACCTTCTTTTCCTTTTACTTTTCTTCTTTTTTATTTATTTCTTCTTCTTCTCTTCCACCATCATTTTCTTTTCTTCCATTGTTGTTGTAACTTTTTCTTCATCATTTTTTTTCTTATTTTTTTTACTGCTATTATTATTATTACTATTTATTCTCTTTTGTTTGTGCTATAAATTTTTTTTCTTATCATTTTTTTCTTTCATTTTTGTTGCCACTTTAGTTTTTTTTTACATATTTCATTTTTTTGTTTTCTTTTATTGTTACAACTTTTTCATCATTTCCTTTTTTTTTTGGTCTTGTTATTGTTAATTCAAGAAGAAGAATTCCAATTTTTGTTTTTTTTTCATTGCTTTGTTGTATTTTTTTTGTTTCTTTAAAAATAAAAAGATTTTTTGGGGTTTTTAACCTTATTTTTTCATTTTTTCTATTTTAAATATGCTAATATTTTTTAATTATTTTTTTCTAAATATTTTTTTGTTTTCCCCCTATTTTTCCTTTCTTTTTT
>Ga0209611_10011788_pt1 | contig 12474 bp, 11 predicted proteins | sample S1TSphgellanicum_3_FD_187693 | JGI IMG/M metagenome (GOLD analysis project Ga0209611, IMG submission 187693) | Host-associated microbial communities from peat moss isolated from Minnesota, USA - S1T2_Fc - Sphagnum magellanicum MG (SPAdes) (version 2) | ecosystem: Host-associated > Plants > Peat...
GTAAAATGGCATCTGATTTCCTGTGTGTCACACTCCTTGAGTGAGGTCATTATGCTGTCTCCTTGTCACTACAGCACTACTCTTCTCTTGTCTGTTAACACATTTTGTTTCTAAAGAAATTATGTGATTTTCAACAGAAGTGTTGTCCTCTTGATGGTGAACTCATTATCTTGTGTCTGCCTGGCTCTGTTGCAGCAAGAATTTTTGCAAGAGCACCACACTGCAAATGTGGGCATACTGCCACTGTCAGATGTAGGCCCTTCCTCTCCTTCTTTGCCATCATCCAGTTCTCGAATCCTGCGAGGATTTGGAGGTGAAGAGTCTCGCCTCTCACGCTTAGCATTGCTTTTGAGAGGCCAATCTCATGAGCGTCGATTGCCCTTGGCAGCAAGAGAGGCCCGGGATCGTTTAGAGGAACGTCTTCGAGCAGCAGCACTTGTACCCCCAAGGTTAGTTGATTATATTATGACTCCATCTAAAACTAGCCACAGTCTCTCTGGTTTTGACATTGATGCTTTTACTTCAGGAAGAGTTTTTTCACTTTTTTATTTAAATTTTTTTTTATTCCTTGCCCTAAAAGCTTTTGTGTGAGTGCAGACGTGCAACTTCTAGTGCATCTGGAAATGCACAGTACAACATAAGTGTTTTATTTTCAGACGAGGAAGATGAAAGCTTATGGAGTGATGATGATGATTGGGAGCGGAGTATGAGAGAATGGCTTTCTGCATGGGCACCAAGCCTTGAGGATCGGTCACAGCCAGAACTATTTCCTAGCAATGGCCGTTTGGGTAGCATAGGACAACGGCCACTTCCACCTCCTCGGACTTTTAAACCAAGAGAAGGCATGAGTCAAGAAGCTATTGATGCTATAAACCGGGAGACATATGGCCCAAAACAAGCTGATGAGGATCAGCAAGAGGATTGCCCAGTTTGCTTGGAGGGGTTTCTACTTGGACAAGCCCTGTTGGCTCTGCCTTGCAAACACAGGTTTCATCCTGATTGTCTAACCCCATGGCTACAAGCTCATGAGCAGTGTCCGTATTGCCGTGCTCATATTGAGGGAGGTTCTGCTGCAACACAGGACAGGGATCATCAGATGACACAGGGTTCATCATCCCAAAATGACAGTTTAATGTCATGGGTGACAGTGCTTGAGCAGGGGATGTCACACTTGAATCATGCAGGGTGACATGGGGACTTCAAATTCTTAGTTTCATTTGTCACACTCTAGTATTTTCATGCATCATTAGACTAGATTCTTGTGGCACTGTGTACACTTTTTTTCATTCCAGTGTCACCAACTCTACTCCCATCTGTTCTAAGGTGGGATCTGGGGGATCATCTTAGAGAGCTGTTCCTTCATCAATCAAGGAAGACACCATGAGAGTTCTCCCAGCAACTTGGTTTTCGTGATGGAGGATTTTAGGAGTTCTTTTCATAAGGTATTACATCCCTTTATCCTTTCAACTAGTCTTAGGCCTGTTTGTTGACATGCTATATGCAGAATGTTGGACAAGTTCTCTTGAACAGTTTGTTTAACTTTTCACACAATTTAGGGTTAAATGCTCCAATTACCAACAGATATATACATATACATAAGTAGTATATACATTTTCAATGATTCCCATGAATGCACATTGAGAAGATTGTGTTTTTATTAGGAGTCATTCTGTTAGTTTATCTGTCATTGCATCATTGAAGTTCTGGTCTATTGCAACAATTCTAGAATTCCTATTATACTTTTATACACTTTCAATGGGATGTGTTTAAGGATATGAATTGAGCATAAAATATTATAATATTATAGTAACTGTTACTTTGACTAATCATTTATATGACAGGGTGAATTAGATTACACAAAACATTAGTGAGTCAGACATAATGGAATGTGTGAATTCTTTGAGTGTTGATATTTGAAAATGTGTGGCTTATCCTTGGTTTGAGCTGATTTGATCCTACCCACATGGTTCTAGTCCACTTTGATGGTACTTAGTGGCCATTGGGGCTAATCTACACCCATGGTTCGAAGGGACCAGTTTCACACCAAGATGGCCCTGCAATTTGAGATGGCCCTGCTATTTGGAAATGGCCCCAAACCCCTATGCTTTAGTGATCATGAAACAAAAGGCTAATATTATCATTAACCTCATGAACATAAGTACCTGAGGGTATCTTTTGGGTGGGGACGGTTCTTACACCAACTTTAAGAGTAGTGTGGTCTTATACTACTTGGGGTAGGTGCATTATCCCTCCTTGTCTGTCTTGGATGTTCATGGATGTAAGGTGCCTTTCAAATATACTAGAGGATTTCTTGGAGGGCTTTCCATTGATGTAAAACACTTTGCCTTTTGAACTATTTTCCACTACCTATTGGGTGGATTGTTAAATAGTAGATTCTTTGGTATGGTGTCTTTTAGTCACTAGAGTAAAGTGGGACTTAAAGCACATGTGGTTGACAAACTTTGCATTATTAATCTTCCAAATGGACCTAATTGGTCATGTGGTTCAGAGACTTTTTCCTACTAGCCTAAGGGAGAATCCTTTGATAGAAGCCAAAACCCATGCATATGCTAGGTGTTTTCTGACTAGATTTTTAATGAAAAAGTACTCAATTGTGCAGTATATTTATTACAAGTATATACCATACACCAAGTATTCCTTAAGCTGACTTGGGACCTGTTCATGTTTCGATACCTGGACTATTTTTAAATGGGCAGAGCATATAAAGATTTAGTACTCTTTATTCAAAGGTCCCAATACTGGAACTGCACGTTCTTAAAATAAAATAAAAATCTTAGATTAAACTTTTTTACTAAAAAAAAAAATCAAGACTGGAGGTTCTCTTTAAAAGCAAGAACTAGACAACACTGGTATGGAGTATGGACCTCACAAAATACAAGCCTCAAACCAGTTTTATACCAGTTTCAAAACCTGGTAACTTCCACATTGCATGGCTTGAGCAAGTTGATGGGTTGCCTTATGAGTGCACTATGAATTTGCAATATCAGTTGTTGTCAACCAGCCCTCAGATTCACACCAGTAAGATGTAAGTACTGAAAGTGGAAAATTCTCTGAATTCCTTCTAGACTGGAAAGTTGTAAAGTCCTTAGATACCCAGGATCTGAACCCCTTTGAGTGTCTCAAAAGTAAGGTGGAAGGACTGAGGAGGGGGTTGTTCTGCCCATGTGAGGCAGGAGCAAAGCATGGACCAAAATTCCCTGAACAATCCCCCTTCAAGTTCTTATCTGAGTTCCTTATCAACTTGCCCCCATCTCTTCTGCTGCATCTTTGAACAAAAAATTGCAATAATTTTAGCTCCGTCTTTTGTCACCAATGCAATCGTCAAAGCCTTCCTTTTGGTTGAAGTAACTATCACAATTCTCAGCCTCAAATACAAGAGCCACCCAAAACCCAAAAATTACAATAATAGACTTTCACTTGTGCAGTTTGAACTTACCAACTCAAAAATTCCATGCATCCCAGGCAACGATCATACCCATGTGTTCAATAAAATGAGTGCAGCTATTGTGTTACTGCTGATTTGTATTACTGCAAAAAATAAAGAATCTTTCTAGCCAACATTCCTGCAGACATTGTACAGGGTAGCAAGACACCACACTGATCAAGACACATTGGTCCCAGAACCAGACTGTTGTCAGTTTCAACTGGCAGTATGCCCTTTTGCCAGTGCAAAACACAGGCATGGACAAGACTGAGATAAAGGGGAAAACTGAGATTCTGAATAGACTGTGTGTATTGCTAGCCATCTTAACTCTTTACCATTGTTCAAGAATTATGACTCAGGAGTTGTACTCCACCAAGTTAAATAAAACACTTCTACTGCTACTTTACAGAAAAATTGTGCAATAAGCAAAACAAGTTCGTCAGCGCCTAAAATGAAAATTCACAATGGTTGCTTGCAAAAGTGATTGCTGCACTGAAATCACAAATGGAAAAATTGGGTGGAACAGAAAAGCGACCCACTTTGTGTGCCCATCATTTGCTCCAATCTCCAAACCTGCAAAATTAGAAGGATTCCCTTCAGATTTGAATTTCATAACCCATATTTGCATCATTGCATAAGCTCCACAATATATTTATCCCAACATTCATCCATTCCAAAGACACAGTGTCTTCTAACCACAGTTTAAGGAACACTCCAGCCTTACCAGGATTGATTTTAAACTTAAGAGTATTGGGGCGGCGCCTAGATATGAACTTGATAGGATGCTCCATGCAGGGTTTGTGTCGATCAATGGCAGATATAAACTAGCCAACCAACACCAAAATGAAAGGTGTCAAAACAAGGTCCAGACCAGCACATTGGTGTTTCATCCTAACATCCATACAGAAAGAATGAGCACCAGTACTAAGGTCGAAAGAGACTAGGATGAAAATTTATGATAGATGAAGGAACCTTGAAACTAACCTTTTCATCATAATGGAAAAGGTACTGATCAAAATATGCTGATGGGCTTTGTGACTGACAATTGAAAGGTAGGGAGGAGAGAGTCCTTTTAATCACCTGCACATAACACAAGCATTAGACTATGATCACAAGACCCCAGGCAATATAAGTCTTCTAGGTTGTGGACTTGGGTCATGGCTCCTACCCTACTACTATCAGAACAGAAGGTGATTCAATCCTCCTGTCCTGTAATTTGAAATTCATCTCATTCATCTGGTTCTGGAAACAAGAAGTCTTCTGTTTACACACTGTCACAAGCTGATGAGTTCTAGAAAACCATTAAACAAATATCTGTGTCCTGAGTGTATGTTGCATTTTGCAGGGGGGAAGATGCAGTCGTGATGTTGGCTAACACTCAAGAGACAATAGTTGTTGTCTAAATATCCATTGGTAAAAGGTCATGGTACCCAAACATCTTAGCACACATTCTCCCAAGTGTAGGCACAAAAGGAAACCAAAGAAATAGGGGGGAGACCTGTGAAAAGCTAGTAATTTTACTAGTGATGCACACAGTCTTCTGCTTCTGTAATTGCTCCCGAGCAAAAATGTTGTTTCCATAACTGGAGATGAAATTCATATATGTTGGGATTGGAAGGGCCATCCGAAAATAATCACAGTAATGTTCCACCAACTGCAACATCTCCTCTGATGAATTCTGAAGAAGCAGCAGCACCAATCACTCCACATCTAACTAGAAATCAAGTACAAGTGGTGCAATCCATTGTTGGCCATAATGGCAAAACTTCACTACAGGTTCGTGGCTATAATACTCAATTCAGACACGATAAACAAAGCTTTAGCAAATGATTTCAAACTGCAGACCACAACAAGACTATCTTGAACCCAATATCTGCAACTTGCATGACAGAAGGAAAAGCAGAGTTGGTCAAATATACCACCTGCTGCATACCTGATAAAATGCAAGCATCTTTGTTGTCTCCAAGTTGTACACGGCAAGAAATGCTGTCTGTTGCGAGGCATCTGAATTTCGTTGTAACTGTAGAAAACCCCTAGCCTATATCAGCAAACAACCTCCCCTAACTATGTTCAAAGTGCTTACCTACAAACAAATGTAACACAAGAACAAGAATACTGTGAAATGGAAGAGACAGAAGTGAAAGTGTGATTGAGAGATTTCAAACTGACCAATCCATCAATACTGCCAAACTTGATGAGCAGATGTTGTCGATCCAAAAACTGCACCTGCAAAATATTGCATATCAACAACACATCAGTAATAGGTAAGAGTCTTTCTAGGCCATATGACATTGGCTACAAGGGAAGAAACAGAGTCAGGGGTTTTGAGTTTCAGGGTCTACACACAAAACCAACCTTCCACATCACTAGATCCACATAGTGTTGAAAGTGATAATAGAATCGCTGGAGTCGCTGTGCTCTCTGTTTACATGAGCAGCAGAAAAGAATAGTAAGCAAACCGCAGGAAAGCTTCATAGATCCTGAACTTTACACTGAAGCTACTGTACACACATTTGATTCATTCCTATGTAATCCTGCCTACCATGCTCACCTAAATTCAGAAAGATCAAAAGCAACCCACTAACAGAAGAGAAGCATCATGGATTCACAGAAGCTCAAGAGAGCTCTCAACAGAAGTCCAGATCACAAGGATAGAGTGACAGTACCATACCATTGCAGGGTTTACATCCTCATCCTGGATCCCTTGCATGATGAAGGACAATAGCCGCTGCTTCAAGCCCCACAAAATCTGACTGCCTCCAGTCAGGACTTCCTCCCGTGCAGTTGCAACAGCCTCATTACTTGCTCCTCTAACCACAGTTGATCCTTGCATTAAGTGTGACATTACTCCATTTCTAGTACCTGATAATTGACTTCTTCCAGTAGTATCTGCAGTGCTGGAAAATCCTGCATCCCTCATCCCACCACTAGCAGTTGACACTCCAGCAAAAGACATAGGCCGGCCAGTCTCTCGCCGTGCTCTAGCTTGTGAAGCTGTCATCAACCCCACACTGCCAGAGATGCTGGGCCTTGGTTGTAGGTGCCTATCACTTGGCCCTCCTTGGTCACCATTCTGGCTACTAAACTCTTGCAAAGGGGTGGCATCTGATGAGCCTGGATTTGCCATGGTGCCAAAGCTCAGGCTTGCTGTGTCACTACCACTACCACTGATACTGTACAAGCTCCCACTGGTTGAAGCACTCCGGTCAAAGGGAGACCCATTCAATTCAGTTTGATTGAACTCCCCACTGACAGGAAAGCGTCTAATGCCATTCACATGGTATGTGCTTGCTTCAGTAGTTCTCCCATTGCCAGCAGGAAAAAGACCTCGGAAATAACCATCATACAACAAATCAATGTCAGCACCCTGGTTCTCACTGTTGACTCCATTCGGTCCACTAGGGTTAAGGTAGGAGTGTGAAGAAGCTGTGCCTGAGGGTCCTGCTTCGTCTGGTGCAGCCCTCACATCTCGAGGACGGGGCCGTCGCCGAGTAATCAGATTCCTCCCTGGTTTCATACCCCAAGGCTTGCTTGGATGTGGTGCCACCCTGACCTCTGCTGTTGATAATGAGCCTCGGACTTTCCGCAAGACTGCCTGCTCTTGCTGGAATTTTGCCTCCTCCTGCAAAATCAAAACATCAGTGACTTTGCAAAAGTATCTACTGACATAAAAAATGTTTCATTGTTAACTATGCAGTCTGGTCACATCATACAATCCCAATCTTGCATGATAAATTATGCACATGCTTGTGACCAACTCACGATTCAGAGCTCATCAGTCAGATGCACTGAGCTCCACTGTGCTCTCTGCGCACTAGTTTATTAGTGAAACTGCCTGCAAGTTGAAATACATCCATCATCTACAAATCAAGATTAACAGTAGCAGTTTGTATTGAGTACTTGGACAAAAGCAGCAGTGAAGTTCAGAAAACCTGAGATTGGGAATTGAGCAAAAGCTCATCATCTTCACAGCAGAAGTTGCCAATGGTGCGCACATCGAGAAAGAGTCCACCATCCCGGACCTGTAAAATGTGGATGAACTGGAAACGAACTGACAAAATAGCCAACAAATCATCATGCAAGAAGACTCCTGCATTGTGGGCCAAGTGAATGTAATCATCACGGAACACTCGCTGATCTGTCACCACCCCATCTGCCAATCGAACCAGGAAAAACGTTGTCTTTTCAATGCTAGGCACTGTGCCCACTGCACCCAGAGCAGCAGCAGGGTTGATGTCTTGTATTGTAGATGCAGCAAAGATACCATAGACATTATTCTCTGTGGAGAGAAAGAAATCCTTGCAAAGGACCTCTGTTTGTCCAGTTGCAAGAGAGATTTGGTGGAGCAATGTGAAGTAGCTCTCAAATTTCTTTGCTTTGCTGGGTAGTTCATCAACTGAATCAGCAGTGGTGCAGTACGAGAGCCAACAGGGTCGATAAATAAGCACGTCATGCAGATTTCTGCTGAAGCAAATCAGGTACTGTCCATCATTTGTGAAACAGCGCCACAGCTGTTCTGGGCACTCCACATCATAAACAGTGAAGCTCGGCACAATGTTCTCATACAGCTGTCTAGTTTTGTGAATCTGCACACATAATTCCAAAGCTCCTGGACATTAGCATTCCAACACAAATTCAAGCTTAATTTAGATACCTATGTCACTTTGAGAATCCGCCATCCCCAAAAAATCAATACTGAATTGCCTGCTAGAGGATGGAACCAGATAAAATTGCCAGCTCCATGCAAAACCACTAGGGTTAGGGCTCAGTACCAAATCCCCAATGGTTGAAGAGCAGCACATGTAGGGTTAGCCCAGGAGAGTGAGAATCAAAATACAAGGTCTGCAATGTGTGCAGGATTGTGCAGCTTTTGCACAGTCCATGTTTGCCCTACACATTTACTACTCTGATGTGTGTCAGCTGAAAATCGTACATTACATCTTCAAAGCTTCCATTGATTCAATCTAAGTGAAGTGCACTTCCATGTGTCAAGAACAGATTTAGGAGCATAGTGACGAGTCTATGATTGAAACAAAAGTCCTTGAGAGATGTGTAGAAATCCCCCAAAAGGCATAAAGGAATGTGAGGACAGGAAAATGGGTCATGGGTCATGGGTCATGGGTGAGGTGAGGTTTTGAAGAAGCTGAAAAGAAACTCGCTGTCCAGGCACATGCGGGGTTTTATTATGAGAGGGGAAGAAAGAAGGAGAAAGGAAGGGGAGAGAGAGAGAGAGAGAGAGAGAGAGAGAGAGAGAGAGAGAGTGTGTGTGTGTGTGTGTGTGTGTTTACATGTGTGTCGGGAGGTGCACGGTTGATTTGTCTTGAGAAAAGCCTGTGAACAATGTTCTCACTCTGCTTCCACATTCATTAAGGCCTGGAAGAAGTCAAAACGGGTGAAGAAATGGCTGGTGGTGGAGCACAGCACTCTTGCTGCCATGCCCACCATATGCCACTCCTCCTTTTCCTTCACTCTCCCATCCAATTGACGACGCTTCACAACAATGAGAGACAACCCCGACGCCAAAATTCCACACTTCAATATAGCCCCCAAAAAAACAACAAAAACAAAAAAACAACAGATCGCAATCGAGGTGAGTTGTTGGGAGGGAAAGGGGAGGGAACAAGAAGAAGAAAAGAAGAAGAAGAAGGCCCAAAAACAAAAAAAACAAAAAGAACACCCTAAAGAAAAAAATCCCTTTCCTTCCAACAAACTCTAGCGAGGAGAGGAGAGGAGGAGGCCTGAGCAAAAAACAAAAATACAGAACTCAAAGCCCCCCCCCCCAAAAGAAGAAGTTCACAAGTTAGAACTGGAAAACATAAAAAACCCCAACTCCCAGAAACGAGAGTGAGTGCAACACAAGACAAAAAGGAAGAAAGCCAAAACCACGTCTTCTAAAGTAAGTTCTTCCACAATCTCCCAAGTTTGAACAACAACCCCCCCAAAAAATTAAGTAAAATAAATAAAAATATAGAAACAATGAAAAACTCAAAGTAAGTTGCGATTTGTAGTTAACGAATAAGAAAGGAGCGAAGAGAGGAGATGACGGGGGTATGAAGAAGAGGAAGAAGAAGAAACGCGCATAGTGTAGAGCAGAAGCAGCGAAGACGGAAGAAGAACTGGCGATGGAAAGAGTGCGATGCAAAACGCAAAGGCAAGAAGAAAGGCCGTAGAGAGAGAGAGAGAGAGAGAGAGAGAGAGAGAAGGGCATGTGCTGCAGGAATTGCCACGTCTACGATGGATGTATTTCTATTCTCTGTTGCCATTATTCATCCTTTTCGCTCCCGATTTCTTCGTATTCTTGTTCTTTTTCATCGCCGTTCTGTTCGTCGGTTCCGTCGGGCTTCTCTCCGGTTGAGCTTCTCGTCATTGGTGGCCCAGTACACAATGCAAAATCGTCACGTGTCACAAAACGCGTGGTGCGTTTGTTGCAAGCGCTCTGTCTCTGCCTCTGTGTGTCTGTGTGCCTTTTACTCTTTCTTCTTCTTTCCCTCTGGGCTCTCGTTGGTTGTTGTTTTTATTTTTAATATCGAAATTTTGGCGAAACTTAACAAAAACAAATTCAAAATTACTGGAACTTACACTAAAAAATAAATAAATTCCCAATTTCTTCGTCGAAAAATGGCGAAATTTCGCCAGAACAAAAAAGCTCCACTACTTAAGCTACTACATGTATAATTTGCTGTTAGCTTGTTCATTCTTTCATTGTTTCTTCTCCTTCCTTCCTTCCTTCCCGCCTTCTTCTTTCCATTGGCTCTCTCTCTTTGCCCTGTGAGAGGTGGAGAGACTACCTATTGAAACAAGGGGTGTGTCACACTGTGGCCTTGCCATTTACATTAAAAAAGTATGTATCTTAAGGCAAAAGAAGAATTATGAAAACTCAAATATTTCACCATGCAAAAATATAATCTTCAAAAAATCCTCAAAAACAAAACCAGAATCCTTCAAGATATTATAACTTTATAACTAATCTCAAGTTTCAACACAAGCCAGAATATCATAATTCAGAAATCCTCCTATAAAAATAAACCTATATTACCTAGGGCCAAAAGTCCCTTAAGCTACTATACTCTATAATGAATCTAAACATGATATCTTTGCCTTGGTAGGCAAGGCCAACAACAAAATATTGTGTGTAACTTTTGTTGTTTTCATTTGTTCTCACATTTTGAGGAATATTTTATTTTAGGGTTTAATTTACCATGAATAAAATTTTATTGTGAATAAAATTGTGACTTTCATTCATACAAGGGTGGTTAATAATTATGATTAAAAAATTATGATTAGAATTATTTGTAGATTTTTTCCAACAAAACAGCAAAAATTAGCATAACTTACCCAAGGAAAATAGAAAATTTCACATTTTTTCACATTTTTAATGAATAAAAAAATTGTTGAAAAGAACACTCATTTCATTTTTTGGAATTTCATGAACATGAAGACCTAGCTTTGTTTTGTTTTTTTAAAAAACTGTATGCTATTGGGACAACATATTATAGGGGAAAAAAATTCGTCCATTTCTCATGTGGGTGGGCTTTACGAAAATTGGAAAGCTTAGTTCTCATCTTGTTGCTGCCACACTGCCACGCAGGTGTCATCTTTATGCATGGTGGAGCTCTTTGACTCAAGAGTTTCATTTTTTCCGAATTTGGTTCCTGCTCATATTTCAATTGTTGTTTGGTTTGAACTTGCCATAAGGGGTACTTGGTAGAGCCATTACAAGATAAGGCAATTTACAAGATTCTCCACCCACCTATCCACCCAATTCTGCTTTTTCGGCATTTTTTTTTTGGTGGTAATTTTTTAGCCAAGCAACTACTGTAGTACCTTTAGCATTCTGGCATCTTCTTGATCGAATATTGATTTTAAAAAAAATTTCAGCTGCAAAATAAAAAGACAAGAATGTCCTGAAATTCCTATGGTTGAGGTGAGAAATAAAATATGCCTAGTAAATTTTGCACTTTACTTATGGCTGGCCGCCACACCGCACGATCAAAGCTTTAGGACAGACAGTCAATAACAATGTGAAACAAATTTCTAGAACTTTGGGGGGGGGTGTTGCGAGCAGTTAGTTTTGAAAAAAATTGGCATTTATTGAAAAAAATTAAATTATGACCACAATGGGAAAGGTACTATTGTTTGTTGCAATGATTTTCAGTTGTGAATTTTAGCAAAAATTTGACAATGGACTTTCTGATGAAAACTAATGCATAAAGAAAACTTTCACCAAATTTGCAGGGGAATAAATTTTTTGGAGAACATTTGTCATGTTGAGATCTCCCATACCACTCTGCTTCATGCTGTGCTCTTCGCATGTTTGGAAAGCTCTTGATGAGTGGTAGGGAACTTGGTTTGAGATTGTTTGGAGCTATGATGTGAAAACTATTCATTATTGAACTATTTTCTCAATGAAAATTAAATAAAATCAAAACTGAAAACTGTGTTGAGGGCATTCTTAGTGTTGTTGAAAAGCCCTGGGCGAGTCAGATTTAATAGAGTTTATTTCACAATTCTCAGAGTTAAGGTGAAAGGTATTGATTTTTGAGTGGAATTTGTTGCTGGAATTTCAAACAAAATGCAAAAAATTGAGTTTGGAAGGAAAAAATTAGTTGGCCCAAGACCTGAGGTAATTTTCTTTTAGTGTACTTGGAGGGCACCTTACCAAAAAGTAATGACCTGCCAGAAAATTTTCAGTGTATCTGGAGGTACCCTCATAAAGCATATTTTTTCATTTTTCCATTGTTCCCATCAAGTTCTCAATGGGCTCCCAATATGTTCCCCAGGTTCCCAATGTGTTCTCAAAGGGTGTTCTCAATAGCACCTTGCTTTAATCCCATATGTTTTGCCCAAAGTCTTCCCTTCTCACCTATATAGCTGGGCCAAAGGGTGAGGAACTCCATCTTTCCATAGAATCTTCTATTTTGAGGAGCATTCACAGTTTCAACTTTTTTTTCTGCAATTGGTCAAGCGAATTGACTCATTGCAAAAAAAGAAGAAAGAAGTTAGACTAGTGAGGCACCCTCAACTAATTA
>Ga0209611_10011789_pt1 | contig 12473 bp, 3 predicted proteins | sample S1TSphgellanicum_3_FD_187693 | JGI IMG/M metagenome (GOLD analysis project Ga0209611, IMG submission 187693) | Host-associated microbial communities from peat moss isolated from Minnesota, USA - S1T2_Fc - Sphagnum magellanicum MG (SPAdes) (version 2) | ecosystem: Host-associated > Plants > Peat...
TCATTTGCGACTAGTTTTCACATGCGACTTGTCTTAGGCGACTAAAAGGATTTTAGTTGCAAAATGTCTCTTGCGACTAAAATTTAGTCGCAAAGAGCAGTCGAAAATACATGTTTTTCTTCTAGTGCCACTTGGTATTATTAAGGATTTGAAGATATTTGTTCATGGAATTCCCTACACTATTACATTTACTATTATCAACAATAATGTTTTAGATTATATAATTATTCAATGTTGTTAGGACACCCATGGTTAAAAAATGCCAAAATATCCCACAATTAGGGAACTAATATTATTACTATACAAGGAACAAGTATAGTAAAAACCATACCTATTACTAAAAAACTTAGTGTTCAAACCAAAAGACCAATGTGTTATAATTTATATTTTGGAATATTAGATGAAGAAGAGGATGTGATGTTTGCCATAGAATAGACTTGTTTTCTATATGAATTACAATAGTACCTATTCATATTGAACTAGTTTTTAAATAAACATACATATTAGATTTTAATATAACAAAACTAGTCCCAAAATAACCTATTGAATTGGTATGTGTTTTAGCTATCAATTTAGCTACATTGCTTGACATTGTCAAACAACACCTACATGAGACCTTTTTCCATCCAAAAGTGGGGGAAATGATCATTGATGAGACACTTATTCGGGAGTGAGTACAAGATCTAACCATAGTTGGTTAGATAGTGACTTAGGAAGAACAATTAACCAAAGTCAATTTGGGCACCAAGGAGAAAGTGCAATGGGTGAAAGTGAACGCTTCACTTGAACCGGTTGTCACAGACCAACTGATTGAGCTTTTAAAAAAGTTTAAATACATTTTTGCATAGACATACAAAGATCTAAAGGGTGTTCCACCAGAGATTGCTCAACACAAGATTGAACTTGATACCACAATATCGCCTACTCATTAAACAAGGTGCCGATTGAATCTTAAATATGTTTTCATTGTCAAACAAAATGTAAATAAGTTAATTGCAATTGGTTTCATTAAACTAGTTGAGGAAACAAGCTAATTGTCACCAATTGTGGTTATTTTCAAGAAGAATGGGAAGTTGAAAATCTATGTTGATTTCAAGAAGTTCAATGTAACAACAAAAAAAGACCCTTACTAATTGCCTTTCATGGATGAGGTCATTAACACCATTGATGGGAATGAAGTTTATACCTTTATAAATAGATTTTCAGGATATCATTAAATATCAATTACAACAAAAGATCAACACAAAACTAGCTTTGTGACAAACTAGGGGTCTTTTGTGTGGGTAGTGATGCCATTTGGTGTCAAAAATGGACAACCCACTTATTAGAAGGTAGTAACCAAAACATTTTGTGAATACATTGATGTTTTCAAGGAGATCTTTATTGATGATTTTACATTTTTCAATGACATGTTAATTCACCCTTAAAAACTCAAAAAATCTTTTCTTAATTGTAAAAAATTTGGTATTAGCTTGAACCCAGACAAATTTGCATTTATGGTGTTTTTAGTAACCATTTTAGGTTTCATAGTGTCCAAAGAGGGCAAAGTCATGGATCTTAAGAAGGTTGAGGTTTTAGTAAACATGATACTATTTATTACTTCCCAAGAGATCCAAGTTTTCAATGGGATGGCACAGTTTTATAGGTGCTTCATCAAAACCTTTCTTTCAATCATGCCACCAAATCACCAAGTTGCTCAAAAAGTTTAAGTTGTTGAGTGTATTAAAGAATGCCAAAATGTTTGGGAGGAAATTAAAAAATTAATATGTACAAACTCCTGGGTAGATGCATGGTATGATGGTTCACTTTTGTGACAAAATAATGTTTTTTCCCCTAAATACCCTTTATTCAATTGCACATGGTGATTAATATATCTTTAGATCTATGAATTGAAACTTGGATTTAAATTAACAAGTTCATTATAAAAAAAATTGTGTGGTTATTTATTGATAAAAAACTCTTTTGTTATTACTAATGGACTTTTGAAATTGAAAAATATGGACTGGTTGTCTAACTAGAACATTACAAAAAGGAAAAATTTATATTGATTCACATTCCAAATTTGTTAATGGAACTCAATATATAATTTAATACAAGATGATAAATTCAAATGAGGAATCTATTATTTGAAAACCTTAACTGTTTAATAGTTAAGGACTTTTGCATGTCAAAATTTGACCATATTTTCATAACTCCATATGAAATATATATATAAATTTTTGCCCCAAAAACATATGTTTTTGAAAGCTTTACGTGGGTCATTATTCATATGGGTTTTTTGGGTTTCCTTTTTAGGACTTCCAAATTAAAAAATGACATCAACTACATTAAATACAAGTTTTCACATAGATTTAGGAAGGTTTGTAAGTGATTGAACATGTATTATTCAAATATTAGAATAATAACATTTTTTATGTCCATTTGAATCATTTAAAAAAAAATTGTATGGACTTATAGGGAGGGTAATTTTTGTTGATATTGAATCACTATATCATGCATTCACCCTCCTCTTTTGATCAGCCCAAATTGGCAGCTTGAATTTCATGTTCACACATATGCATCTCAGTTAAGAATAAAAGCCATAGTTACTCAAAACCCTATTGATAAGTTTGATCAACTAGTTATGTATGCCTCCATATTATTAAACTCAACTAAGGAAAATTATACTATTATTGAGAGAGAAGCCTTAATTATGGTCTATGCTCTACCATTCAAACATTACTTATTGAGTAACTGGTTTATATTTTATGTTGACCACATGACCCTTGTGTACTTAGTTAACAAGCCATAAGTTTCAAGTAGAATAGTTAGGTGGTTGTTGTTATTTTTGGAATATGACTTCAAGATTGTCTATAAGCTTGCACTACTACAAAATGTGGGTGCAATTCACTAGTCCCATTCACTAGACCAATGAATTCATTGCTTCTTCATTGGTCCCCGTTCACTACAACCAGTGAATTCCCTCAAAATCCAATGAAATCACTTGGTGTATAGGGACACCTTTTGTTATAGTGTTGGTAAATCCCATTTAATGGTAAATGCATTGAGTAGATTGCCCAACCAAACATAACAAGTTAGTGTACCTAATCAAACCATTGATGCTCACCTATTCACATTATAGTCCAAGTGGTTATAAAATGTTTATGATTACCTGTCAAAGGGGATATGCCAAAATGATTTATTACTTCACAAAGACAATATTTTGCGTAAAAGGTTAAGCCATTTGTGTTACAAAACAGAGTCCTTTATAAATTTGGATAAGACAACAAGTTTCGTCGTGTTTTGCAACCAAAACAAGTGCCAACTATATTAAAAGACTACATTAATGGAGTTAGTGGAGGACATTTTTCCTCAAATATCACTTCACAAGGAAGATTCTTGATGCATGTTATTGGTGGCCAACCATGAACAAAGTTTGTCATGAATTATGTTGAACTTGTGACATGTGTCAGAGAACATGTAATCTATTACACAACATATGGTGAAATTAATTACTATTTTGTTTTAAAAACCTTTTCACACATGGGGATTAGATTTCATTGGACCCATACCAACAAGTTGCTACTTTTGCAATCAATACATTTTAGTTGCCATTGCTTATGTTACTAAATGGGCAGAGGCGAAAACTTTATGCACAAACGTAACTATTGTTACTAAGAAGTTTTATACAACCACATTTTCACATGGTTTGGTTATCTACTTACAATTGTGATTGATCAAGGTACCCATTTCATTAACGATGCCATTCATTATTTAATCAATCATTTTATATTAATACATACCAATTTTATTGTTTATTATCCATAAGGGAATGGACAAGCTGAGTCTACTAACAAAGTTTTGGGTAAATTGTTCACAAAGTTGGTGAATAAGAACTAGAATGACTAGGATGAACATGTGTCCACATTTTTATTTTCTTATATAATTGTTTTTAAGGCTAGAACTAATCACACTCCATTTCAACTTGTCTATGGATTGCACCTATTATTACCAATAGAATACATGGTACCATCCAAGCCATGACAAATCCATGATTCAACGATTATTAATTCTAATTAATCACTTGTCAAAACTAAAGAAATTCCAAGAAAACTGATTAGTCGTAAAGACCTAATAGCTTCTAACTAGTGGAACCAATTGTTATGGTTCCAAAGTCAAGCTATTGAAACTAAATACTAGTTTGGAGATTATGTAGCATGGTTTCCAAGGGCTATCAAAACACGTTCCCTTAAGTTTCATAGACAATGGTTTGGACCTTATAAAATTCAATTTTATTTACCTAATAAAACAATATTATCCATGACCATTGAGAAATTTGATCCTAATCCAGTACTAATTAACATTAACAAGCGAAACCTTATAAGTTTGAAGAGGATCATATTTTTTCTTTATTCAGTGATTTACCTAGTGATTTATTACTAGAAGAATTAGTTGAAACAAACAATTATGGTAACATATTCATTAAAAAATTAGTTGAGACAAATTATCCTAATAGTTTGTTCACTAAGGAACTAATTGAATCACATACTAGATGACGCATTCCCAAGCTCTTTGATAGACTCAAATGTGAGTTTAAGGTGGAAACAACGGAAGGCTCAAGAATTAAGGCACGCTCCCTGGCTTGTAGCATTTTTGGGGTAGAGGGGCGTGCTGGAGCTCCAGAATGGGGACTAGGAAGAGTGACAAGCAATTCAATTACTCACACAGACCTGCACAAACAAAACAACAAGTCGGTTAGTGCATAGTTGGAGCATTTTTGGTGCACGGACGAACCATGGGCAAACACGAATTTATAAGACTCACCACGGCTCGGACTTGGGGGAAGCAACCACCTTCCCCCTTATAGTATACTCTGTGCTTGGCCATAGGACTAGCATCCAAATGTCATTTTGTCCTGGGACTCCCAAGTGGGAGTCCCGAAATTCCCAAAATTGGGACTCCCACAACTTTGGAGGCCCATAGCTTTGTGTGCAAACCTTCGATTGAGGTGAGGTCTCAAGCAAAGTTGTAACTCTCATCGAGAGCTTTCCAATAGTATGTGGCATGCCACCTGCACGCAAGGAAATTAAGGCGATTCCTGACTTTTAGTGGTTGGGAGTCAAATTGACAATTTGATTCTTGGCCCTTTTTTTGGCCATAACTTATGTTCTTAAATACCCAAATGGGTCATGCAAGCCCATTTTAGACATCTACATTCCAAGAGCTTTTCAATGATATATAATTTTTTTTCAATCCAATGAGTTTTGACCCCTGCAATCGCCGTTTGAAGATTCAGAAGTCCATTGGGACTTTAACTCCCAAAGTGGGAGTTCACTTGGGAGTGTGGGGGTTCATTCCTTCACACTTTCCTACACTCCCGGGAGCATGAAATGTGACTCCCAAGCTTCATTCTTCACTCACACCTTTGCTAGCCTTTGATTTGGTCATGAACCCAAGGTTAAGGTTGCGACACTAAAGGTATAATAATAAATACTAATCAAGAAAATAACTAGTCATAATTTTTCCAATCAAGAATTTGTTGAAGAAAGCACTAATAACTTGTTGAAAAATCAACCGATGGAGAAAATACATGTTAGCCATATTCTCGTGCAAACTAAAGATGTTTCAATTAACCTAGTTTCAAATGTCAATTTCTTAGATAAAGTTTGCCTTAAAGGTCACATTGTTTTCTAAGCACCACCATCTCTCAGTCTATGGCCGTAGTATAAATAACCAACATATTTCTTGATGTGTATTTTCATTTTCTCATTCCCAAATCCTTTATACTTCTTTTTGCACCAAGATGAAGAAATGAGTGCCTTGGATTAATTAAGAGAAAAAGCAAGCAAGAGAAATGTAGAATTAAGGAAACAAATAAAAGAAAAAAAGGAGGAAAAAGAACCACAAAGAATTAGAGAAGAAGTTCTTAGATTGATTGGAACATTTTATATTGAACCGTTTACATCAAAGTCACCTCCTACATTTCAAGAGAGTAACGAGAGTTTTGCAAAAGAGAAAAATGTAGAAAGAAAGATTTTTAAAGTTCTGCAATGTGCTGCCACTATCAGAAAAAGACTTGAAAAAACATTGTGAAACTTTTGATGACATTTTTCACCCCTTGCACTTACAATTATTGTTATCAGTGATTTTAAGGAAGAATAATAGGTTGAAAGGAAAGCTACAAATCAACTTTTGAAGTTGAGCGACCAATATATTTCTCGTCAAAACCAGTTCAAGGAAGGTTTTTTGAGGTTGAATTTAATTCACCTAACATACCTATTGTTATACCCACCAAAGCATGGTCTAAGTGTATGATGAGACACAATGGGAAGGAGATGATGGAAGGTGGTTTACCTTCCAAAATGACCTAGAAGCAAACACTTGTTGAAGTGAAAGAAATTAAGAATATGCTACAATGGATCCAAATAGGATCCAAAGACCAACAATGGGCATAATGAGCCGATTTGGGTGGTTTGTTTGTTGTTCATTGGACAATTCCATTAGCAAACATGTTGGAAGAATTCTTGCACACTTGGGAGTCCATAGAAGATGGACAAATTCAAATAGTCATTTGTGGTGAAATGATCACCATTGACCAAGGCTTGATAGATTAGCAGTTTGGAGTAAGTGTTAAGGGAGTGGTTGATGCAGAGAATGCATTGGTCAAAGAAACACATGTTGCTTTTAAGAACATAGTTGGACTAGATGCATTTGTTAACAAGGAACAATTGAGTGCAATTTGGATGAAGGAAGATTATCATGCCAAGTTTGCAATGATCATGTAGATTATTTACCAGTAGGGAAAGTTAACATGTTTTAACAACCAAATAACCATTACCTTTAATATAGTAAACAAGGGAAAAAAGGTGACCTAGTGCTCCATCATGTTGACACAAATGTTTATGGAGTTAATTCGGTGGACATAACACCATAAATCAATTATAGTAAGGATGACAATGCTTGATAGAAAGGCAACCACCTATTACTCAAGATTGGTGATAGAAGTTTGTTTAAGGCATTGGTTTTCAATCATAGATGAGGACACATTCATCGATTCTCCAAAACCACAACTAATTCAGGAAAAATATAAGTAGATTCCTAGTGAGTAGTTTAGAGAAGCCTCTCTTGAGGTTGTCATTAAAGGATAGTTTATCAATGAGCCAATTAGTGCATTCTACCAACATATCATCACGACCAGTTTGTTAGTTTCACTGATTGAAAATCTGGATTGAATCATCAACACCCAAGGATTAGTTAAGTCCAAAGCCAACCAATTCTCCACCAAAAAAGAAACCACGCACTCGTTAACAAGTGGTGATTAAAGAAGGAGGAAACAAGGAAATGGAGGTTGATGTTACAAAGCAACAAGATGATGATTCCATATGGACATATCGTGATCAAGTCATGGAGGACAAACTAAGAACCTTTGCCTATTCAAGGAATTTCTATTTTTGAAAAATAGTTCAGCAACTTGTTGCCAATAAGTACCAAACCTATTCAACTAGTTTAGCCTAAACTTATTTACATATTTCCTAAGATGTTTTTAGCTTATGTTCAACATGAAAGTTTTAAACGGGCTATACTTTTCTTTGAGCAAGTTGCCATTAGTGGCCCAAACCTGGCTTTAGAAAGTAGATAGTCTAGCCAATTTAAAAACTATATACAATTATGTTGAGAGCCTATTAGAGGACACAAATAATTAGTTATAGGCCCATTGCCTAGGATTGGTTAACAACAAACAAGTTTTGCAAAACAGGTACAAGGAACTAGCTACTATAAAAACCTAGATCCTTAAACTATAAACATAAAATAAACACTTGGTTGCCAAAAGTGCTGAAGTAGAAAAGGTAATAAAAAAGGCTCAAGCCCTGCACTAAAAATACAATGAATTGAACCAGCTCATTTTAAAACCCGTAATGACCTCAAGGCCTTCCATATTAACCATGGCCAACTAACAAGAGATTACAACAAGATGGAGACTCTTAATGTTCAACATGAGCGAACTCTTGTGAAGCTGGAAAATACCTATTTATAATAATGGGAATAGTTGATAGAAGTCAACATAGACATGGAAAATCATACCCATGATGAGCTTTGGTACATATTTAAGAACTAAAGGGCGAATTAGAAACATTTTGCTAGTTGTTTGGTAAAGCTTTTCAAACTACCAATATGGATAACCGATTGAGGGAGTTTGAATAATTGCTTTTAAATAATGCCTTGTTAAGGTGCAAAATCAAGCCTTAATAGAAAAGAATCCAAAACAAGAAAAATTGTGGCAAATCGTACATGAAATTACGGAGGAACAAATCCAAGAAAATTTAAAAATTGTTTGTGCAGATGAGGAGGCCTACTTGAATGAATTACTTGCATACCGGTTATAGTTTGAAGGTTATATGTATGATCAGTTTAATAACAAACTAGTTGAAGTACCCTTCAATGTTTTCCAAAAGTTTTCACTTTTGTAGTTAATATCTATAGCTACGAATTTTCGAAGTGAACCGGTTGTCATCATTATAAAAGAACCATAGCAATTTAGAGGAGGATTGAGCCTACCACTATTTCTTATACTTTGTCTTTACCCACAAAAATTATGGAAGTACTTATTGTAGTTGTTAGTACCTAGGTAGAAGAGTTGGAAAAACTTGTTATTCCCAAACTTGTCCCATTAGTTATACCAGATATTGGGGTAGGTGCAAAGATCACATTGATTGTACTATCACACATGCCTTTGAAGTTTTAAAAACTCCAAATATAATATTAAAGGATACACATGTTGCTGAAAGACCAAGGTTTGAACCTATTCCTTTGGTTGAACCTATTGATACAACAAGTGAGAAACATGTTGATGATTTAGTTACAGGTGTAAAACAAATAGTTATGGGTGATTGATCTCGAGGATGAAATTTAGTTTTCAAAAAGGGGTAATGTTAACTTAGTTTTTTTGTTATGTATATAATAATTGGTTGCACCAATTGGTAATTGGTTTAGTTATTATTACAAAACATGTCTTTAAGTTAATTGGTTTGTTATGTGAACTGATAACCGGTTTATTACAATAATCGGTTGTTGACAAAACATGTTGATTTAAACTTATGACCAGTAAATCTTATATTTTGATTTTGAGTTTGTATTGGCTAGTGACTTTGTAAGTTGAAACAATATTATGATTTGGTACAAATAGGAAGATTTTTTTAGGATGATAAAAACTATTTTTATTTTGTAATTTGTGGAGTTTTTATTTTTTAAACTAGTAAATTTTTGATTTGTTAAGCTTTTTCCTTTTTGATTTATGTGTGGAAATTTATCTTAATTTTGTTCTTTGTGAATAAGTAAATTTTTTATGTTTTTGTTTCCATATTTTTCATATTTGGAATAAACCCACCTATTAATGATTTCTATAAACATAATTAGAAACTTATAAGAAATTTTTTGTAATCTAAGAAAATATAACTCCTTTAACACATATATAAAATCAAGGAAAGGAAATAATGTCATAATGGGTGAAAACATGGAAAAAGGAGCCACTCACGTTAAGGTTAAAGTCTTTCATAAAGATTGCATATTCCATGTGGTAGTTTTTTATTGGTTTACATTACATTTTTCACAAAAAAATTTAAACTGAATATCAAATTTGAGGCCAAACATGATATATAACATGATAAAAACTTAAATTTTTTTTCACCAAGCCTTACATTATAGTCAAATCTATAACTTTACTTTGAATCATGATTACAAATTCAAAAGTGTAATAGTGTAAAAGGACATTCGAGTATTAAAATCTAAAAATGTATATGTATTTTTATTTTTTAAATGTTTTGAACTCATGGATCCCTTTTTGTGGAATATATTAAAGTTCATCAAAAAATTGAAATGATTTAGTGAACATTTGATAAGGGAAAAAGACTTTTGATTAAAAAAAACCACTTGTCCACATGTTTTTCTTGAGTGTTTTAAACATAGAAAAGGACTTTTGAAACATGGTGAATTTTCATGAAAATTTTGTAGTTGCAACTTTGAAAATATAAAAACTTAGTATATATATATATATATATATATATAGTGTTCCCACGGTGATTTTTCAAATTTTCAAAAAATAATTTTTAAAGCTTGTCCACACACTAGTTGGCTCCTTTTTTCCTACTTTCACCCTAATGGAAGAGAAGAAGTAAGTTTGTAGGTCGATTTTAAACATCATGAAAAATATTATTAAAGGAATGAATAAAAAAATTCAACATTTTAAAAGTGTATCAGTGCACACTACAACAATTGACTAACAAATTGTTAAAAGTGCCCATCTAGAAGTTTGGAGACGAAATGGGGATGCATCAAACACAACATTGTGAATTTTTGTGACCATTACCAAGTTGTTGCCTTTAACAACAATTATATTTCTAATGAATGTACATTACAAAAATTGTTAGAGCTTTCTGAATCTAAATTCACCCCAAAAAAAGTTAGGTTTTTTTCGTACATTATTGGTTGATGATAAAACTTGCACCTTGTTAGGTAAAGATTATTTAGAAGAAAATAAGAAAATGACCCCATGTAAGAAAAAGATTGCAAGGCAATTGAAAATTTAAAAAAACACATAGAGATTCCAAAAGTGAATATAAATTTCACAAAGAACTCCAAGGACTTGAAAATCATGATGCAACTACAAGCTTCATGTGCAACCAAGGATGATCAAAACAATGCAAAACTCAAAGAATGCGCTTTAATAGCACAAGTAAAAGCCATTGTATACATGGCTTCAATTTTGACTTTGAAAAAAATCTCCATCATGGAAAATCGTAATGTGTTTGCACTATTTATGATTCCAAAAAACCAAATGCCAAATGAAGTTGTTCAAAAATACCTAAAATTTTGGTGATTCAAAAAGCTCAAGAAGTTACATTGATTATATGTTTTACCCTGCTCTTATGACTAGAGTTGTCATATTTTAATCTTTTTAACACTTGCACAATCTTTGACCCCTATGTGATTTTCAACCTTTGCAATCTTTTTGACATTTAAAGTGATGTCTCCAACTTCATCAAAGCCCTTGTATAAATGTTTCAACACTTATACACACTTCAAACAACATAATTCAAATAAACTTTGCAATTTTGAATGATGACACCATATCTATACCCAATAGCTTTGAAAAAAGGTATAATTAGAGGTGAAGTTTTGTCAATCAAACTTATTGAGGCCCCTACATGGCTCACAAATGGAATATAGAGCTTTACAATTGAAATGCAATTGAATTCCTTGTGAATTATCACCATCTTCAATGCCTTCCATGAAACATTCAAGATTGCAATCCCTCACAATTTTGTCTCACATTTGCATTACCTTTCAAAATTACCTTTTAATCAACCTTCAATTTTGTCAAAAATCACAAAACTCGAAAGTGTAGCTCTATCTGAATCATTAAAAATAAATCACAACGTTTAAAAAACACATTGCATACAAAAATTGATGTAAACATGATTTGTGGAAGCTTGTGCTTTTTGTGTGCATGATCCTTGTTTTCTATATTGGTGAAAACAACTCGAATCATCATATCCTCATTTGGCACATGCTATGTCAATTCATTATTGGTGTTCAAAACCTTTCCTACCCTAACCAAGCTACATGGATCTACACATTTAGGATATAGTGCTATTTTAAAATATTATCATTGAAGATGTTCATACATTTGAAATTCCTAATTGACAAAACAACTTTGGAAACATCACCACCATGGGAAAGATTTTTATTCAACAAGAAGGTTAATAACAATTGATGATGGGTGATTATGAGAAAGATAGCTAAAGCCTCAATGGTTATAAAGGCAATTCTTATGACTTATAATGTGGTTATCAAAAAATCAAAAACTGAATTTTAATATATAGTCATGGTTCTTAATTTTTAAAAAATAATTGCAATTGACCATAGATTTACTAGTTCATTGCTAGTTTTGTAAGGTTTATGAATTACTAGGATTAGCAAATCATTGATTTTTTCCCCCCTACAAACTGAAACTTGTGGTTCTTTGATTAGAAAATAATTTGAAAATCAAAATCAGCTTTTTTTAAAAATTTAAATAATTACACAACATTGGTTAATAAGTAGGTTTGTATGTAGGTATAAAATGTTGGGTGATTCAGTTTTTAAAAAAAAATGAGAATAGGTTTTGTTCTAATTTGATTCCACACATAAATAAAATTGAGTATTTGGTTTTTTTAGAATTTCTTTTTGATCTATTCTCAATTCTCTAAATGAAACTTGATTTTAATTTGGTTCCAAAAAACCTAGATAGTAATTGATGATTAATGATCAATTAGCCTTTAATTTTAGTCTTTGTTTTCAAAAATCTCAATTTCAATTTTGATTCCATACTAAATAGAAAAAATCCCAGTTTCAAGTCTGATTTTAAAATATCTAATTCCAATTCTAGAACTAGTTCCAAAAATTAAATCTAGTTCCGATTCGAATTTTATTAAGCAAAACCATAACCAATGATTCTA
>Ga0209611_10011790_pt1 | contig 12473 bp, 11 predicted proteins | sample S1TSphgellanicum_3_FD_187693 | JGI IMG/M metagenome (GOLD analysis project Ga0209611, IMG submission 187693) | Host-associated microbial communities from peat moss isolated from Minnesota, USA - S1T2_Fc - Sphagnum magellanicum MG (SPAdes) (version 2) | ecosystem: Host-associated > Plants > Peat...
ACTAGTACCCCAAACCAGAGCATTGGGATCATATTCGCATGTGCGTAAAGGGGACTGCGTTGTTGCTTTTTCACGTCGTGACATATATTCAATCAAGGTCTGTTAAACTTCCCTTTTGGATTTTGCTGCTTGGTGGACCATTCACGTGTGAAAGTAGCAGTTTAGGAAGAAGATTATAGCTACAGTGTGGACATAGAGATCCAGAGAATTCAACTTGTATAAAATTTCTTTTCAATGGGTATTGTAGTGGGTGCTGGTGTTAAGATTTTGAGTTTCCGACTGGCTTGCAGAAAGAGATTGAATCGAGTTATAAACACAACTGCTCAGTTGTGTATGGATCATTGCCTCCTGAGACACGCACCAAACATGTTAGTAGATGAAACTATTTCCATGCTTTTCTTGTCCTTTTAACACTTGTTTCAATCCTTGTCATGATGAACTTTGCAATAGTCAAATGCTTGAATTTTTTACTTGCTGGTTTTCTGTGAGGTAACATTAGTGCTAGACCATCTGAAGCTTCAAGCCAATAACCTACCAGTGAAGGCTCATGGCCCTACTAAATGTAGGATAGATGTCACCCAGAGAAGTCAACTAGTTTACCATGCTGATGGATACACTACCTTTGAACTGTTATTCTTGACCAATTGTAATTTTATCACCTCAGAGCAATATTGAATGTGACCTTGTTTTTCTTTGCCATTTGTTTGGCTTCTAGAATCATGACTTTCTTTATTGATTGTTTAGGTCAGTCTATAATGTTACATGTGTTTATGTCAATTTGTTTAGAAGGAGTATGTGCATACTATGACCTCTGTGCCAATTCTATCATTTTTGAGATAATATGGCTTCTTTTCTTTACCAGATGCATATATTGAATTGAATGCTACTGGCAGGCAGCGCTCTTCAATGATGTGGCCAATGGGTTGGATATTTTGGTGGCTAGTGATGCTGTTGGGATGGGATTAAACCTTAATATTAGGCGCATCATCTTCTCCACACTTGAAAAATTTGATGGCATTTTTATGTGGGCTTTGACTGTGGCTGAAATCAAACAAATTGCAGGTTAGCTGCAATATTTGTATTTTTATTTCAAGATGCCAGTTGCTTTGGTTGTTTTTGGGTTAGTGGATGTGGCTTCTTCAACCCTTGCATAAGTTTTTTGAACTATTATATGAGGCCTTCTTTGGGAAAACATATGGGATTACAGTGCAGGATGTTTGTGCATCAAGCACCCAGTGAATTGTTACAAAGTTGAAGTTTGACTTGAGTTGAGGAGTGTTTTGTGTAGGTTGAGTAGGCAGATATGGATCCAAGTTTCCAGAGGGTGCTGTAACATGTTTGGACAAAGAGGATCTTCCATTGCTTCACCACTCCCTCGCTACTCTGACATGCCCCCTTGAGGTGATAAACAAAACCTGTATGAAGGCCTAGCCACACAACAAAGGATTGATTATGTTGTTTGAATCTCAGTCCTTAGCTGAAAAAAGTGGGTGTTGAAAGCAAAGTATTTCATGGTCTTGGTTGGTCCTTCCTCAACTTGTTATGAAGAAAGAAATGACATGTAGAACTACTGGTGGTTTTTAAGGCTGCTAGACTCTTCCCATCTTTTGATTTGCTGGCCCTGTATTCAGCATCATACCCAAATATGACATTCTCTGTAGTCCTGGTATTTTTTTGAACTCTTTTTCATTGAGCTTTGTGACCTTAAATGACTAATCAGACCCATCTATTATCTGCCCAACACAAGTGTGAATACCAATGTTTCAAATATTGCACTATCTCACTTGATTATGGTGGTGGGTCTTTCTTTTGTTTTTTGGTTGTATGCTAACTAACAGTAGCATGAGGGTGTTAGATTGATCAATTTCAGGTTCTTGAGCATGGCTTAGGCACAAATGTATCTCTGAAGCATCCTGATCGACATGTGTCATCCCTTGCTGCAAAACTGAAATTCGAGGATGCAATTGGTGGTATGATTTTTATTATTCTCTATCTATCCTGGATAGTAGTTGCTTCCTTTTTTAATGTCACAAATAGATGGTGCTCAAAGCCAGTGGGTTTATTGAAAGCCTAGGGGTTTATCCTCTGCTGAACTTATGATGTGAACTTATGGTGTCTTCACTTATGAAATGTAAGTTGCCCTCACTTTTTAGGTGGTAACATTACGTCTTTTAAAGTGCTGTTAGAATATGTTACAAGAATTCTAACAGGTCATTATGAAGAGGCTGACTTATCCATTCCCTCATTATTACTATGTTGTTGCAACATTACATCCCCTACGTTCAACAATGCACATGCAATGCAAATATGATGTTGAAAAAAAATGAGTACAACATAAATTCAAAATATAGACAACATGAATATAATATAGAATCAATACAATAATAGAGTTTGTAACCATATTGTAACAACATTGTATCATTTACAATTAAAAGTGCATATTCAATATAATCACAATACTAATGCAATATCATTACAATATTGACATAATGTGAATACAACATGTCAAACAATAAAGATACAATGCAAATATGGTGCTACATCATTTATTATTTAAACAATACCAAAATTAAGTCAATATAATCTAAATTGTTTCAATGCCTATTTTACACAAACAAAGCACTAAACCTTGGACATCTTGTAAAAGTATTATGAAAGTATTTAAATAACACTAATACAAAGGGGTCCCCATTTTGTGATGTTGGGGTGAAGTATGACCTTGTTGTCCACATTGGCTACGTAATGGTACATAATCTTTTGGTGTCGTCTGATTAGGAAATTCGTTAATATAACATGGGGCCTATGTATTTACATTTCCAACAAATTAAATATTGCCCATTCTGATTTCTTTTCCCAATATTGCCATATTCCATGTTGTGTGATCAAATTTTTTGTCGAAATTGTGGTGTTTTCTAATTATTGTTAGGTTGAGTTTGTTGAAGGGGTGGCCATTGCAAAGTAACTAATTGTTGAATTGGTTGCAAGTTTGATACTTGGTACCAATTGTTGGGGGGTTGATTTTATTGCCAATTTTGTTGTGGAGGAATTTGTCCCATATTTGCATTCACTTGGTTTACATCCCAACTTGTTTCCTAATTTATAGGTTTATTTGGAGTAATCTCCATAACTGCTTGTAAATGCCAACATTCTAACATTGGGTGATTCTTCCCACAATGGCCACATTTATTATCTATGGCATTACGAACCAATTAGGGTGATGGGCATTTTGTTGCAAGATGGCCATAACCTTTATAATTACCACACCAAGTATTGGGTCATTAGTTGGTTGGTTTTGGATTTCCTTCTTTTTTATTGGCCAATTGAATTGATAATTTTTCCAATTTACTTGTTAATGCCAATAGTTTGTCCTCTGAGGCTCTTAAACTATCATTGGGACCAAAAGTAACTTATCCAATAATGGAGTTGGAACATACATTCCCACAGATGTTGATTAGTACATTGGGTTATGCATTTGGGACTTGTGGTATTAGGAAATTAGGGAGTTGATGTCTAGCTACCTCGAATCATTGGGGTGGAATGGGCAGATATAATGTAATTACATTGATGGTTTCCCACAATATGGTTCGGTTGATGGCCGCTTGCAAGTTTGTCGATGTTCATTCCTTCACAAACTTCATCAATTCAGAAGGTTTCAATCCTTCAATAAATAATCCCATTTGCATGTGGTTGGGTATATTGTGATTATTCCATCTTTTCAATACATCTTCCATTCTTCCAGCATAAGAAATAATGGATTCTTCTAATACCATTTGGATTTGGGTCAATTGTTTGCATAACCTATCAAAAAATCTTAATGGCCTAAATTGGGCAAGAAATCTACCCTTAAACCGATTCAATTTGGAAAAGTTCCATGGGCTTAAGGATGATACCATTGGAATGCTAAATCCTTCAAAGTTGCTGAGAATATCATTTTTTAATGTTCATTAGTCGTTGCACTATTTGCAATGTAAGCGGCCATGAATTGAGTAAGATGGCTATCATGATCCAAACCTTGTTGTTTAGTAAATAAAGGTAAGGGTGCAACATTGATTGGTCTATCATCCAGTTGCCTTGATTCACAACATTGGGAATTTGTTGTAGATTTCCAGGTAATGCCATTGGAGGCTTTTGGAAATTTAACAATGAAATCAATGGATTAAGTTGATTAGGTTGCAAAAATCCACTCAGCCCTATTTGCTTTAATTTTCTATTTGCACAAACATTTGCTCTATCATCATGAACTTTAACTTGATGTATTCTGCGTAATGGAGATGATTTTCTCCTTCCCCAATTAAATCCTTTTATATAGTTGATTCACATGTATGGAAGTTCCCACATTAAAACTTAAGGATTCCAAAAAAAAATTCTTTTGATTCCCTTTATTTCTCTTCAAACTTTCCTTTATCTTGTTGATAAATCACTTAAGTTCATTATTCACATCCCTTTTTTGAACTCATTTCTCCTCTTTGGTTATGGTATTTGATTTGTTCAAAATATAAATTTTCCCTTGTAGCGGTGCCAAAAAGATGTAGAATAAAATTAGGTTATAATTCATAGACTGATATTTAACCCTAGAAAATGTCAATTTTGAACTTGGAGACACTGCTTCACTGTCAATAAAGAACTGGCCAGTTTTTTCCACACAAAGGTTTTTTGGTGAAAAAATGGCCCAAATTTGCCAGATATCAAATTTTTTTTAAAAATTCCAAAATCGCCAGAGTCTTTCTTATGACAAGTTCCACAAGGAAGCCAAGAAGAATATATAAGGATACTGTTTTTTTTTTTTTTGGCTACCTTCTTATCTATTATGCAGCCAAATTTTGGCTAAATTACTTTCTGGATGATCACCACTTTGACTACATCATAAAATCCTTAAAAAGAAACGCTGCCTTCTCCTAAAACTGAGGATGATCCTAAAGGCCTGCCTAACACCAGCACATGAAAAGAAAAAAACCACAGAAAAAGTGTAGTAGGGAGGGTTTAGGGTTTAGGGTTAAACCCTAAACCCTAAACCTGAGGGAGAACCCTTCTTCTTCTTCTGTATGCTACCATTGACCATGTTGGAAGGGTTGTTGAAAGACACACACCCCTGGCCCATCACATACATGCATGGGACTCTCTTCTTTTGTGGCAACATTTCCTTATGCAATCCAATGGGGATCCAACACACCACCACATTCTTTCAAGTACACTGACCCATCAATGACATCATTCCAGAAGCTCAACCGGGGGTATCCTAGAAAAAATCTACCTATTCAAAGTTCTTTTGTTTTAAAATGGGGTTAATAAATGAATGCAACTTGTAGTCTTGCCTAATAAAAGGCATAGTTGACCCAGAAAAGGCATCTTGTCCACCCCCAAAGTTTAAAAAATTATAAATGATGGTTCGTAAGAACATTCCATTTGAGCTCAATGCGGATAAAAAATAGCAATTTCCCATGGAGATATTAACTGTAGTTCACTTTGGTTGGGGGCTCTCAAGGGACTGAAGCGGGGGGGGGGTTCCAACCAATCACAAATTACCAAATCAAACGTGTGTGGACACCAATTATTTTATATAAGTAAGACTAATATGAATTACTCTCCTTTTTTTTTCATATTTTAAGTAGAACAAAAAACACGAACAAATATATATGAGAATCCATCAACCATTTTCCATTGCAATGATAAAAGTATATTCTACTTGCATATTTTCTTCCTCTTTCTCCAATGTCATATACACACTTATTCTTGAAAAAAACTCTCCTATCCACATCCAATATAAAATCATAATATTTTGAATACAAAGGAATGATCCCCAATCCTCTTTTATGCTCCTCTTAATTTCCTTTTGTCTTATACTACATCGGGTCCATGTGCCCTACATGAAAATAGGCCCTCCTTACCATTATTTTAATCCTTCCTAAAAATTCGCACATGCTTGATGGATTTCATGATATGTTTGCCAAATAATTATTTAAGTTTTAAGATTCCATTTCAAATATTAAAATATCTTTAGATATTTTAAAATATTTTCTTTTTTCTTTTTTAAAAATTTCTTGAAAACTCCAACATTCATAAAAATAAAAACCACCGAGGTACAATGCCACTTTAAGATTAAAAATTATATGTAACATAAAAATAACATTAATTATATTTGTAATAGCACTATAGCCACTTGTGGTATACTTTGATGATTAATTTTCATTACATTAATCAACATAGACTACTTCATGTGACCATAAAATTTGCCATGTGTGTATAACATTTTGTTCAATGTGATTATATAATTAATTTTTATTAAACATGTCAAACATATACCTAGTTTTGATGTTAATAAAAATGGAACATTACTTTGCCATTTTAAACAAATAACCTTGATTTTATGGTGAGCTTAATCATGATGTTATTGTAGAAAAATCCATGGTTTTGTTGTAATGATTTAGTTTGTGTCCAAGTAGATGAATAATTCATGGTGGCCAACAATAACAATGTTGTTCATGTAGTAAAATATCTTGTGCCAATTGTATCAAGTCTTGTCAACTTCATTGTTTTAGCACTTGCGGATCTTGATGAATGTATCATTAATAAACCAAATACAAAATTTTCCCTTTTTTCTGTACTAAGCCAATGGATCTCATCCCAATTGCCTCATTAATGCATCATGTAATAGAAAAACATCATCACATCACACATTCTTTGACTAGAATTGTGTCATACATGCTTACATTATTGTGTTTCATTTATATGATGGATGTTAATTATTAATGATTATTGTCATAGGGCGAAAAATCAAAAGTTATCTTTGGAATAAAGTTCTAATAAAAAGCTATTCAAGTTAAAGCATAAATTTACTAGTCTAGCTAGCTTATTGGGCAGTTTAATAGTAAGCTAGTTACTAGTAATAAATACTTACTTACCATTCCTTAATTATTGGGGGATGAAGATATTTGGGTGATTCGTCCTTAAGGATAAGGCGATTGATATGATTTTGCTGATGAACTAAGAAATGTGGTGGAGATTTGGATAGAAGCTTAAAATGTAAGAAGGGAGGAAGTATGTGTGACTTGTGGGGTGAGACCTTGTGGGTTCCTTCTTTTATTCCTTGACCTTTCTTCATGTTCATTATTTCCCATTCTCTTTTCATGTATGTTGTTCCTTGTGAGGTTTAAAGGATAAACATAAGAGATTAAAAAAGGGAGAAGATTGTGATTATGTGAAAAAGGAATGGAATGCGAGATGGAAAGTTGTGTTACATATTTTTTTGCTGTTTGGTTTTGCCTTGAGTTACTGGATGTAATGAAAATAATTGGTATTAGTTTGATATAAAATATTGTAGCTTTCAATTTAATTAAGTTTTATTTTCATCTTTCATTTATTGGAATGCTTGTTAGATATCCAATGATGCTAACTTGTGAGTAGGTGACTTGAATAAGTGGGCTTAGAAGATTTTTTTGGACTATCCATTGCCATGTAAACAAAATATTATTGGAATATATTTTTCCACATTGGAAGAATATAATATGATGTGGATGAATATTTGACCATGTGGCAATTTTTTGAACATGAATGAAACTTAGAAATGGATTAAATATGGGTTGAAAAATGGGAAGGAATGAAAGGATAAAATTGATGAAAGGTGAATTTTAATCACTAATTACATGTTAAAAACCATTTTATTTTCAAGATTTATTTAGGGTTGGATGTATTATATATCAAACCTAAACATAATGCCAAACAATTAAACAAATAACAATATTGAATAGATATGTATACTATAATGTCCATATGCTAAAAGTAAAACAATTGTCTTTTAAGAATATGTTTCATTCTCTAGATGGGAAAATAGTCAATTCACTTTGTGCAACTTAATAAGCATTGAACTTCATACTAACTCTAAGTAAGATGGTGAATGAATTCTTTTGTCTACTTGCAAACCATAACATGTTGCAAAATGTAATATATGTATTTACAATGTACTCACTTCCTTCATTCGCCCAACAAATTTGTAATCATTGTGATGAGTTCATGCAAATACAAGTTGGAAAACCTCCAATTGTCACCTCATCTTGTTTAATAGTATTGGGCATGCCAGACGTAATGTTATAGATAAGTCCATACCCTAGAGAAGGCACCTATCTAGGTGGTAAAACAACTGATGTCAAAATATGAATGGTCTCCCACCTATTTCAATGTTCCTTCGAAAGCTTTAGGGCAACAAAACTATTTTAAGGGTATGATGCCAATGTTCTAGATTTGGAAAAACTCATGTACAAAATTCAACTTGACATGATCCAATTCCACTACCTTATAAAAGGATGCATGGTCACATGAACAACAAAACAAAAAATAAAACAAGAAAGGAAAAAAATGAAAAAGTTGAATGTTATACTTGTTGAAGTTTGTCATGGTTATGAGGAGTTCCACAAGGCCATTGGACATGTCCAACAAGATGAAATCTATAGAGATATGCCAAGATGCATTTTAATGTGGATAGGTTTGATGTATGGCATTCATTCTTGCACCATGTGATTTCCATCCTAAATAAAAAACATGTGCCTAGAGAATCTTTGAATATCAAAATTACCCATCAAGAAAGAGTCAAATTTGTCATGGTCTTCTTGCTAATGAACATTCCACTCCTTTTCATGCTTTTCAATTGTGTCCTCTTCTCCTCTCCAAGTTGCAAGAAACAAGTAGAAAACCTTGTCACCTTCCTTGCAACCCATTTGGAATGCATGTTCCATTTTCAAGATGTCAATCTTGAAAACCAAATGAACAACATGCATCGACATCATCTGACACAATAGAATGTTCATCTTGCCCCTTTTATGTGAAGAAATCTTGTACTTTTCAAGAATATCAATAGTGTTAAACTTGGCGTGACTTTGGACAACTTGAATAGTCTGGTCAAAAGACCTTGCATCATGGTCCATGGATGCCATGGATGCACAATCAACTTAACACAAGGAAGGCTATATTCAACACAAATTCAAAGGAAAAGAAAAGAACTAGACCCTTACATCTTGCAAGAAAATGCTTGGAACAACAACAACAAAAGTCACAAAACACAAATACAATTCACAAAACACAAACACAACCAAATCACAACACACAAGCAAAACTAAGACACAAAACACAACCGAAACACAAATGGCTTTTCACAAATGTCTACACCTACCAACCAAACAATTGAAAAACATTTATTTTGAGAGAGTCTTCAATACCCTATTCTTTTACCAATGCTTTACATTGGGTAATGCTTGAAAAGTGGGGAGATAAGTGCCCATTAGCCCAAGGCCCAAAAGAGCAATGTGTTATTGAAGCAAGCACCTACAAGTTCAAGGCGAAACTAGCAAATGCTTATTTTGTGAATGCCTTGCTCCTCAAGTGTTACCTTGGCCTTGGGTGAACCATGATGATACAAATCCCAAAAATCCATTAAAATTCTGAATAGTTCAAATCTACCATTTTGGGGGGTTAATATGGCCACTCAGAGGCGTCACTCAAAAAGGAGGTGAGGGTACCAAGTATGTAGCAACCAACGTGGGTGCTGGTTCACCCTGGCCACTACCATCCAACTAAGTTGGGCAGGTGCCAAGAGCTATTAATAATATGTAGAAGCCCATCGTGCAAAATCCACATGAGCATTAGGTCTGCAAGTCCGCATCAAAAACCACAAATACGTCACGCTCTCTACTTTGCGGCCTTGGTATGCGCAGTCGGCGTTAGTGTGAGAGACTGGACTGGGCCCATCGACTGGGCCCATGCAGCGTTTGCACCAGACAGCGCTGCCTTCTGCTCTATGGACTCTGCTTCCTCCGCTCCTTCCCTTGTCCGTCTTCCTCCTCTGCCTGGACCACACCCCTACTGGATGTGCAGACATAAATCTGGCTGGGTGCAGCGGCAGGAGAGTAGCAAGAGATCAAGAGCAGAAACAGGAAATGCTATCGACACGGAATTGAGTCGAAGAAGAAGAAGGAGGAGGAGGAGGAGAATTTCGACAAGGACCTCTTTGGGAAGATTGTAGCGACGGGAAGTAATGGAGCAGAGAAAAGGTGGAGGCTCGGCAGAAGAAGCCAGGGTGAAGGCGCTCTTTATCTACCCTGTGAAGTCCTGTGCCGGCATCTCTGTGTCCCATGCTTTCATCTCCAGCAGAGGTTTCCTGCTGCTGCTGCAGCTGCTCCTCCTCCTCCTCCTCTCTCTGTCTCTCTTCTTCTTCTCCTTCTCCTTCCCATTTCTTTGTGACCCTTGGGTGGAATGGAGTATTGGGTTTTGACGACCCAATTGCAGATACTCTTGTGTTACTACAAAGTCAAGTCCTTTTGGTAGTGGAATGAAAAAACCCAGCGCCTCTTTGCGGAGGTGTCGTGTGGATTCTGGATTTCAGTAACGGGGTTTATTGGTTTGTGGGCCTTGTATGTAGCTGCTGTCTTTTTGCAATGTCCTGTCCAGAAATCTTAGCCACTTGGGTTTCGGGGGAAACAGGATTTCAGTGGGATAGGCAGTGGGTGGTGGTGAATGAGAGAGGCCGCTTTATCACACAGCGCCAAGAGCCCAAGCTTGCGCTGGTCAAGGTCTCGTTGCCGCCAGAAGTGTTGCATGATAGCTGGGGTCCTCTCCCCAAGAATGCTTTTCTGTGTGAGTTCATTATCTCCTCACTAACAAACCCTTGTGTAAACTTCTAGTGTGTTTTTCTCAAGCTTGGTAAAATTCTCCCAATATTGTTCACTGGACAACACGGGCACCGATGCAGTGAAGAGAGATAGATCATCATCACTAGTAAATGTTCATGCACCCAAGATGTGATCTGTACATTCTAAACCCTAAACCCAGGCAATTGTCAAAGAGTGCACTTCCCCTCCTTTCCCTTGAAAGTTCAGCAGTGAAATTTCTTATGTGATGTTTGGGTGGATGGATGGATTCCAGCTTTCAATGCCCCAGGGATGCAGCAGCTCAAGGTTCCACTTGTTCCATCAGCACCACTGGAGAAGATTGATCATGTGATTGTTTGGTCGTGGTCTGGCCCTGGTTTGTTGGAGGGACCTGATGCAACAAGGTGGTTTACTGAGTACCTTGGAAAGCCTGCAAGGCTCATTCGGTTGGATAATGGCAAGTAGCTCTGTCTTGCTTCTTCAAGTATTCTTCTTTTCACATGAGTGATGATGCTCATTGCTGCAAGGACAATAGTGTTGTAGCCTAAGTTTTGTATCTCCTCATGTTTGAGGATAAACCTTCGCATTCGATCCTTCAGAAAACAGCAACAAATTCCAGAGTTGTTGGAAGATTTGCATAAAAGAAGATAGTGGAGATGGAGTTTGGGGAGGAGGGCCTCATTGTTCTTTGAGGACACAAATGGAGAATATCTCCTGAGACTTGAGCAGCCAAAGATATTTTACTGAACACCAGCAAAAAGTTGAGGAAAATTGGTCAAAATCACTTTCAGACTGATGGTTTTTGAGGCCTTTCTTTGATGCAGACAGCATGAACAGGGCAACAGATCCCAAGTATGCTGCTGGTTTTCAGACAGCCTTCTCTGACAATTTCCCCTTCCTTATGATATCTCAGGTCAGTATCGACAATGTTTGATAACATCACAAATCTCTTGGGCAGTGACTAGATGGCAATAGAATACTAAAACTGATGAACGGTACTTGGTTACAGAAACTGCTGTCATTTCATCATTTTATTCTTTTGCTTCCAAGGAGGATGTCCTGCCCTATATCCTCATATTGTCAAACTTGTGCCAAGTAACTATCTCTGAACAACTGACTGGACTGCTAACTTAGGTTCAAAGTTATGTTCCCTGTGGGTACCTCATACTATAGTTTTTCCTGAAACCTTGTTATGGTTGCAGGCATCTTTAGATGCATTGAACGAGAGGCTTCCAAATCCATTACCCATCAACCGCTTTCGCCCAAAGTATGATCTCTCTCATGCCATATGGAATTTTATCACATGATTTTGCAGTGGATAGGGTATGCACCAAAAGATTTCCCTGTGTAGTTAACAGACTGATGTGCTTTTTCTCATCTGTTGCCTGACACCAGAGTGGGAGAAAGTCCTGCTGTCCCTCAGTTGATTTCAACCCTGGTACAGATTTCTCTTTCTGTTCTACATTACTGATTGGCCATTTGGGATGGCTGTCATTAGTATTTTCATTGAAGGTTGTGAGCCCTTTGCTGAGGACACATGGGACACCCTCACAATTGGCAAGTACACCTTTCATGGTGTCAAGCTGTGTCCTCGCTGCAAGGTAACTAAACACAGGCTAAGAAATCATTCTGGGCTTGAGATTTACTGTAATATTGAGTTTGTCTAACAGCCACATGTGTTGTTGCAAAATGGGTTTCCAGCACATGAAATTTGTTTGCAGCTGAATGTAGACATCAAATGTACTCAAAAGGAATTCACATCACTCTGAGCTTTACAGTGGTCTCATGTAGTTCTAGTCTCATTTTGCAATAGATCCCACTCACGCAGTAGTACATCAC
>Ga0209611_10011791_pt1 | contig 12473 bp, 8 predicted proteins | sample S1TSphgellanicum_3_FD_187693 | JGI IMG/M metagenome (GOLD analysis project Ga0209611, IMG submission 187693) | Host-associated microbial communities from peat moss isolated from Minnesota, USA - S1T2_Fc - Sphagnum magellanicum MG (SPAdes) (version 2) | ecosystem: Host-associated > Plants > Peat...
CATATGAGAAGGTTTTGCATTGATCTTAAAGTTCCAGGTGTGTTAAGGTCATGGTATTAAGTTTTTGAATCCTATAGAAAAAGGGAAGGTAATTAAAGGTAAGATTGTGATACAGAGTTTTATGGCATTTGGTTATAATTTCCTAATAGCTTTCGCAAGAACATGTGCATGTTGCATCCTATTTTTCTACCAAGGAGCTAATGGACCATTTGTTTTTTTATAAACATGTAATAGTGTGAGAATTCCAAAATCCATTCTCATCCATTTCACAAATATTCATGGTCCAATGCTAATGACACATGCAAATTGATGCAAATGTCTTTGGACAATTTCAATGAATCTATCCATTGTCTCTTAGTCCCTAATTATTCCTCTTCTTTTCTTGGGCATCTTTGATAGACATCCCTTCCCCAATTGGAGGTAACACTGAAAGCTCTCCTCCATGAGTGAACTTTACCACACCGAAACCATGCATTTTGTTGTTGGGATGAGGCTTGACATTGACGGTGGCTTGAGTCGATGATGAGTTTTGTTTCGATTGCTTGGAAGAACGGTGTGGTGTGTCCGAAGATTTTAATGACCTGCAATAGACCACCAATATTCCAAGGTTCCTCCAGCTTTTCTGAAGATGAATGTAGGTGTCAATGAGTTGAGGCTTTGGAGAGGTCAAGAGAGGAGGAGCAGCTCATGATGATGAGGGGGTTGGGGGAGTGGAGAGAAGGGACTTGCCTTCTTTTGGTGGTGTCTTGATTTGAAGGTCGAAGTGGGGACCTTTGTGGAGTCATGGGTGAGGGAGCCTACAAACAAAAGTTGGAAAGCTACGATGTTAGGAAGAGATCCAACAAAACATTTACACGCGACATTCACTTATTTTAAAGTAGCAAAAACTTTAGCTCAAAACCCTTGTGTTCATTTGGGTTCAACATAAGTATGAAATCATGTTTTGAGCTTTTGACAAACAATTTGTTTACAAAGATGTGTAGTTTTTCAAAGATACATATTATTTTAATTTCTGAAAAAGGCTTGGGGGAAACATTTTTTTCACAAGGTTGTGTGTTTTCATAATATTTTATTTTATTTTATTTTAAAAAACTGAATTTTAAGGGTTGGTACTATTCAAGTCTAGAAGTGAATATACTCACCCCAACAATCCATGAATGTTGCATGAGTTCATCTGGACTCAATCGCTGATTTTTGTCCCACCGCAAGCAACCTTCTAAAAAGTTGACAAATGTGGGATCGTTGCAACCAATTGCAACTGAAATGTCCTTGGTTCCCGGCCAATGTTTCTTGCCCCATGAATTTGCCACTATCCTTGGGCTGTTGTTACTATCTGATGAGACAATGAAATATGTTAAAATGCCACAACCCCATATTCGACTTGGTTTCAAGAGAACATTGGAAGGGTTTGGTCTTGGTGTCTCAAGCTTGATCATTGTAAGAAAAATTCAACAATCGTTGCAAGAAACATATGTTTACCAAAGAACATTTTTTTCCTTGTGGCATTTTCAAGGACTGCATTTGGAGGGACACCAAGAACTTCCATCATGCAGGCCAATTGTTCAACCTCATTCTCCCCAGGAAATAATGGGTAGCCTGCTATCCCCTGTCTTGTGTGAGTTAGAGGAGACTTCAAACATTAAGGGTGATTTCTACAGACCCATAAACATAATCCTGTTCACATTTTCCTTTGGAGATTAATGGTGGTGGGAATTCTTCAACTAGCAACAAAATACATCAAAATAGATTAAGATTCTTCTCAAGTAATTTAAACAAAATGTTAGTCATTCATCTCAAAATTTGATAGATTTATCTTAGACACTGGAATACAGAACACAATTCCTAGTATACAAAGTGTTGTACCTGAAAATAATTCTGCAAGGATGCAGCCAAAACTCCAAATGTCAATCATCATGTCATATGGCAACCCTGTGAACATAAGCCAATCTAGTCTTGTAATTCCCCTTTTCAAATCAAATATTTAACTAATTTCAATAATCAAACTTGCTGGGAAGCATTATTGCATATTGTTTTGGTGATGACAAATAAATTTTTAATAACATTTAACGTATATACATGCTATACATGCTTCAATGGTCAATTTCAAAATCCTTTTTGAAATTATTCATTGATATGTTTCAAAGTTGTGTTTACTTGACTTAGAACGACTTGAAAACTACATTGAACTTTAAAGGCTCCCCATGAGTTTATGGTTAATACTCACCTAGGATCACTTCAGGAGAACGGTAGAAGCGACTTTGTATATAGGTGTAAACTACAACCCAAACATTCAAATCAACCACACATTTAGGTGTTCTTCAAAGTTTGAGAAAGGATATGTAGGAATGTCACATTGAGGTTGTTCATACATGACTTCAAATCTTTTTGTGCAAGCTTTTTGACATCATGTGTTGCAAGTGATCACATTGACAACACTACTGAATTGATAAATCCACACTTTGCTAAGGCAAAGTCTTTAGAAGAAAGTAAGTTGGGTTGGGACTTTGATATTTTGATTTCATTGCATAATGCATGTAGTCATGTATGATTTCATGTGCAAATTGTTCAATGTTTATTTGTATGTGCACTTCCATTGTAACATTTCATTATTCAACAACAAAAAAAAGCCCATATTTAAATGTTTAAGGTTCACTTTATTTGACATCACCAATATCATTTCAATAGTCAAAAGGAAATTTACCCAAATTTTTTATTGTTTAGAGTCAATTTTATTTGCTCTTCAAGACCTATCTTGGTAAAGTCTTCCATTTCAAAAGGTAATCTTGGGTTATTTCAAATAGAGGAACTTACTTCTTTCATGGTTGAAACAACTAGACCCAAAGTCAATGACTTTGATTTTAGACATAGCAGGGTGTTGCAACAATATATTCTCAGGCTTCAAATCACAATGTATAACATGTAACTTGTTAAGGAATCGAAGTGTGGACAAAAGTTGGCTTGCAAAGCTCTTAATAACAATTGGGCTAATACCCTGCACAATAATAGATTGTGCCCACAAATGAACCTATTAATTGAGCAAATGTGATTAGTAACATCTTCATGAACAAGTAAATTTCAAAGGATACAAGAAAAAAAAAACCCCCAATTATATTTATTTCCTTTTGAAAGGAAGGTATCAATTGAAGAACTAAAATAAAATAATGTTTAAATTGTAAAACTTTGTGTAGTCCCATGTGGTATGTATAAATGTGCATATATGTAGGTCTTGGAATGAACCTGAAAATTGTTTCGTTTGATTAATTCATAGAGGGATATGTCATGCAAAGCAAAGGTAATGCAAAGATGGCCTCTAAAGTAAAATGATTCATAGATGGTGACAATGTTTGTGCTAGTTGCCTCCATCGTCGCCTGTCACACCTCACCTTCCCTTCCCCACGTCATTGGCTACTTTCAGCTCCACCTTCTTGGAACAACCATTTGGTTTAATAGATCTCTCTTCATCAAGTTCCATAACCTTGTTACTTAAGCCCATGTTAAGACAATTTTAAAACATTTACTATAACTCTTGGTTGAGATTAATAAACTTGAAGTTTTACTTAAAATCATCACATAAATTACTAATAAAATAATATCCTTGATTATTCTAATTGTGTAGGTGAAAATGGACAAGCATGTCTATTATCTCATAACCATGCAAGGTGATGGCACTACAAAGATTCATGAAGCCCACCTTTCAAAGTAGGCAATGCTTGTAACATAATGTGGAGGAAGTTCTAAGTTTTTCAATTACATTAATAATTGTAATGAACATCACAGTTATTTATTTTTTACACTTAAAGGATCAAACAACCTTAATCAAAGGCCTAATCAATAAAAAATTTCAAAAAAAAAACACAAGAAATTTGAGAAGCAAGAAGAACCTTGTTGCGCAAATGTTCCAAGATTTTGACTTCAACTAATGCTTGTTGATGGAAACGTCGTTTGTTTCGTATCATTTTGACTGCTCGTAACACCTTGTACTTGTGGTCACTACATTTTAAAACTTGCCCAAAACTCCCTTTCCCTAAAATTCCTAAGACCTCATATCGATAGGCCAAATGATCATGTTCCACCACATTATAATCACCTCTTTCATCATCAAAACCTACACGGGTCACCAACAACCACCAAAGTCATCATAATTACCTCTTCAAATCCTTTAGTTTTATAAAGTGAGTCACACATTATTGTGTATGTTCATATAGTGGTTTAGGATGTCACTAACCAAAATTGCAATTGCCAGGGGTACTTGAAGGACGAATTTTTTGACAATCTAAACCAAGAAAAAAAATGTCCATGTATGGTAAGATTTCTTGTCGCTCAAATTCTGTCATGTTTGATGCACATTGCTTCAATACAACTGCACCCACATATAGATTCATGAAATCAAGTTTCATTTTGTTAAAATAAAATTGTAGTGTTATGGTCAATTAGAGTAACATGCATGTACATTCATTATTTGAATATTTCAACAATTGTTTCATATATTTCCATATTAGTTGACATGCATTACAATTTTTGTTTTGGAAAAAAAATGTTCGATTGACATCCCTAACAAAAATAAGGTGTATATGTACTTTCAGAGGTGGTTGGGGTAGTAGGAAAACATTGAGTAGGGAGTGTCATTGCATCTATTTTCTGCATATCAAGAATCACAAAGTTCAATTATGTTTACACTAATTTTAAATTACAACTCAAAATCAAATATCAATTTAGGAGAAACAAATGGCATTAGTAAGTGTGTTCATGCACATTTAAATTCTAGAAGTAAATATTGTGTTGAATCTAATTACATAGTACATAATGTAAAAGGATCAATCAACATTGGAGAATATTAGGGAAAACTAGACATAAAATGATGAAATGGACAAGGATTTTCACCTCACACTTTTGGTATGTTGATACAATTGTGTTTTTCTTGGATGAGCCCCTCTCCGTTAATGCTAATCTGGGGCTATTCTCACCTACAACTTGCTAAACCATAACATATGCAAGTGTTCATTGAAATAGCACAAAACCAATGCCAATAATATATTTCATGTGCAGAATCCTTTGAAATTCTCAATTGTTTCTCCAACATTCAAATGAAATTTTTTATTATTTTTGCCCACTTCATGTTCAATTTGTTAAAATGTTTTTCAATTTTAATAGGATAAAAAATTGTGATAAATGGAGTCAAGGTCTTCAAATAATGACAAACAAAATCTTGACACACCAAAAACATATTGACCATTAAAATCATGAACTTGGGAAAGGTAAAAATTCAAATTCAGATTTAAGAATTGTTTAAAGACAAATAATCAATGTAAACTCACAGTGTTTGAAATTCGGGAAGTTTGGATGGTTTCAATTGGGTTTCCACCAAATCCTGTAAAATCTTAGTTCAAACTTGTGTAAATACACCAACATTCATTTGTTGAACTTTTGACATTAATTGAATATTATATTTAAACACAATGTTTCAAAAACCATGTCAGGAAGTGCCTTCTAAACCAACGTTGATTATTTTTGTTTTCCCTCACCATAAATGTTAAAAAACATCCACTTCCTACAATTGTCCATCTCATCATTCCCAAGGGATTGAATCCCTTCTATTTGGCCACTTTTAGATAATGTCTTCAAACAACTTACTACAACAAATTGCATGTCACATTTCAAAATTTGGCCAAGTTTAAATTATTCACATTCAAAGGAATTTATTCATGTTCTCCAATAGTTTGTTTAAAGTAACCTCTCTAATTTGCATGGCAAAACTATGCAGACACAAAATATTTCATAAAACTTTTGGTACATGTTCACCATGTGAAACAACCTTGAAATATGTTTCTTCCAATATGGTCATTAAATTGGCAAAATGTGTGGAGCAAAAATTTTAAACATTGTTATTAAGATTACATCAAATCATCATATTAAATACCCGAGACAATCTTTTTGTTAGCAAACATTAATGTGCATATAAGAAAAATGTGACATTGTGGATGTATACATTTGATGGAAATGGCACATATGGAAGAGATATTAGGAAGACAAATGGGCATTACCAAGAGGAAGAGAGGTTTGACAAAAACCAAGATTGAGTTTAGGTGGTTTTATTTTGTTTGTTTGCACTTGGTTGTTAATTTCAAGTCCTTCTTTATGTGCATTGACCACAATGCCATTGTTTGCATGACTTTCATCATTAACATATCTGCAAGATTGCAATGCGAAATTCTCATATTGCACGTTTGATTCTATATGTAGATAGCATGTAATAAAACTTTGATAAAAATAGACATTTAACAAAAGGGAACAATTTGATTTGCAAAGCCCTAAATGTGGATGATTGAGATTGTCCAAAGTAGGTTTACCAAATAAAAATGCATCATGATACAAAATATGCAAGAGTCATGAAAACATTGCCTGTGGTTAACTTCAGATTCCACATTTGTTTCAAGTTCTACTTGTCTTGTCATTTTGATCTTTTGTTCATTTTTCTCTTCAACTTGGAATCTCTCTGAAGTTGGAAGTGCCCTTGTCATTTGATTTCCAATACTCATTATGCAATCTTGTACATTTTTACCCCTTATATGTGAGTCCAACTTGGAGTAATTGTTGGTTTGATGGGAATGGACAATTTTCTTATAATCACATGGACTTGAATTTGACTTCATTGATCCCTCTGAGCTTTCAAGATTTTGAGGATCACATGATGGATTTAACTTGTTGATCAAAGTTGAACCAACATTTAGCCCTATGTCATTTGATCCTTCTATTGTGTTTTTTGTAAGATTGTTGATGTTTGTTTTTCTTGGGGTTGTTACACCCCTACATGTGAAGGTCACATTCTTGTTCCTGTTTTGGTTGAAGGCTTGTGTATCAACTTTTTGCGTTTGCTTGGAATTTTGTTTAGATGGTGAAGCCAAATGGGTTGCAAGAACAATAGGATGTGAGTTTTTTGAATGTCTTATCATATTATTCTTTTCGCATTTTAAACCATGATTCGGTCTTGGAGTGGCTTCACTTAGAATATCACCTTTATTTTTCAACACTCTTGTTTCTCCTCCATGAGATGCATGAATGGTATTAAGACCTCCATTTCTTTGAGTCCTTTCTGATAGGAGTATATTTTTCACCTTATCAATTCTACTCTCTAACCCACATCCAAACCTTGCAGAAACGAGAGCTTGAACTCCAGCAAGATCAAAAGATATGTCATCTTTTTTGTTTATCAAGGGGCCTACTTCATCATAGATACTTGTGGCAAGCTCTGCTTGTTCCTCAAGGTTTCGGCGAACTTTTGTGAGATTGAGAGTAGGAAGATCTGACCTACCAATTTCAATTCTTCTAGGTCGATCACTACTTTGATATGTTCCCACAACTTTGTTGATTGAAGGAGTTGCCTTTGAGTGAATATTTTTACGAATGTTGTTTGTCCAATTCCCATTGCTATTGAAATCTTGATTCATGAAAGACACATAATCCAACAACTTCAATGTTTCTATGTCTTTTTGCCCCATTAGTTGCAGCTTGATTTTTTTGATTGTTGCATATCACTTGTTGCTATATTCAGGCCTTCAATTCTTCACTCTGGGAGCCTTATGCACCATTTGAGCATGTTTGACTTAACCCAGTCCAGTTTTTTTTTCGCAAGGATAGATATCGTAATTTTTTTCCACTTGTCAATTGTCACCCTTGATCAATGTTCTGGAGAGAACAAGTGTGATGACTTTGTGAAACTCCATTATGAGAGATATTGTGGACAAATCTGACAAAATGGGTTGTGTGCGTCAAAACCCATAGAAACCTAATTTCCTTACAGAAATCCATTATCCCAAAACCCATGAATACTCCTTGATTTGAGAACAGACATGAAATCAGACATTGATCTGAACATAAACAATGATGATGCATGATAGGGTTTGGAGGTTAATATTGAAAACAGATGGATCAAATGATCATATGAAGTAGATTCAGACAAGATTCAGAAGCAAACTCAAACAACAGAGTTGTAATGACAACTAGCACCTTCAAATGCCAACAAAGCTGGACTGCATCCATCATGTTGTGCACTTGCTACTAAGATTCTGAAACTAACACATAGTTTGCATCAGCCCAAAATGGATTCTAGAAATATGACTTCACAGCAGGCAACCTTGAAATGTGGCCATCCCCATAAACTTGTCATGCCAAAGTCTGTTAGAAACGAAAAATTTCCTTCCAAATAGAAAACAGATGGATAGCAGAGACTCCTCACATTTACCCCATGCTCAAAGCTAGAGATTGCAACGCCTGGACTTGTCTAGGAGACATCAAAGCAGTGGGTCCCTTAGTACCTCTCAATATGGCATTGTCAGAATCTTGACTACTTAGCAAATGCATCACCTTGTGCTTTGAGCAAGGTGCATGAGGAAATTTGTGCTTTGAGCAAATTTCGGAAACAACTTCCAGTCTTGATCATGGGCACTCAGATCAGACAGGAAACTCGAGGAGGTATGCTTATACATTGGTTATGGAGGACTTCAGGAAGCTGCTTGTGACATTTGCAAAATTTAGCTGCTGGTGGGTGTAAGAGTTGTTCGGGGTGAGAGAAGGAGCAAGGCAAGGGGAGTTGCAAAGAGCATGCAACAGAAGATAACATGGGGAGGAGCGGTTAGTGGAGCCGACAACAGTAATACCGGTCAATCCTTTCACCAAGTTCCCCATGACGACCGACCTCACAAACAATAAATTTCCGCTAGACTTTTGTTAATCCCCTTGAATGTCCTTCAGGCTTTGCTTCTCCCCTAGTTTAAATGCTCTTTGAATCTCAACAGCAACCTCTCTCCTCTCTGAGTCCGGATTATCCTAGTCATGCGGCCAGGGAACTGCAATGCTGTGGATGGTGGATGAATCAGGGTTGAAAAGATAGCTAGCTACCTGGCTGTGCCGCTCCATATCTCCTTGCTTTAAGGGGAATTACTACACCATTGAGCCTCTTCTCTGAAACTGATCCTTGTTATCCATTGTACTACTGTAGCTCCCATTTAGGGCGACTTTAGAGGAGGGTCCAAGGTCCAAGGACGAATGAAATCAAGCAATCTTGTTGGTCGAAAGCTTTAAATTGGTCCCAAGGCCTTTAAACAAGGGTCCAAGACCAAAAAGTGGCAAATTGAGGTTAATCCTACATGGCACCTGTTTTAGAGGGAAAATCAATTGGTTCAGACCAAAAAACGGTCCTAGAAAGGACAGCTCCTCATTTGGAGAACCAAGAATCAGGCTAGGGACCAAGGTATAGATAGTCCAACTCAAGGTTTCAAAAGAGTTTGCTTCAAATCATTCCAAATTGGTTCCTAGGAAATTGGACCGTGGACCCTCGTTTAAAGTGGGCCTTAGAATCTGTGCCAAAAGGGTAGCAGGAAATTGGCTTGATGGGTTTGTAGCAGTGCAACAACTTTGGATTGCAGCTACAACCAGGGTTTTAATCTGTGATGTAGCCACACTGGTGATCATGCACGAGAGGAATTTGCCAAATTTGGGTACAGGTCAGAGAGGAAAGTAAAAACAATTTAAGAATCCGGCTATACTTTCGTGACTTGTTGCAAATTATTGTCTTAATATGGCGATTTTGAATCCATAGTCTAAAGTGCTCCTAGCTATGAAAAAAAATACATTACCAATGGAAAGAAAATAAAATGTTTGTGTTTTCATAATTGATGATATTAGGCAACTTTAGTATTTGTACATCCATGTTAGAGGATTATATATAGAGGTTTATTATAGATTCATCCATTTGGAAAGAATCGTGTTACCACATTTAAAGAAAGAAGTAAATATGGTATTGGAGCAATATATAGCACAAGATTTTAATGCACATCTGGTTGTGGGAATTCCATCTTTCTCCATCTTTTGGCAAAACATTCTTGCAAAAGTATTCAAATGATGTCAATTTCTTTGAGTTTCAGGATCTAATGGGTTTTTAATACACAAAAAATGTGAAAAAATGAAGACATCGAATATGCTCAGTTACTCAATAATTTATGAAAGAATAAAATTGTTGAAAATGATTTTTCATTATTCAAATCTTGATTTCTATCAAAATGACAAATTAATTTGTTTCAGCACTATTGGGATGAACTTACATACATTGTTCCCTGCAATGAGTTAAAAGAAATGATTAACAACCACATTCAGATTGAATATAATTCAAAAAAGAAATGTTGTTTGTGTTATACAATTGTTGCACAGGATAATTATAAAAACAAAATTTTACATGAACTTATACAATTCAATATAAGGAAATATGTTCCAAACTCTAACATTAATAAATTATATACATTCTTAAAATTATACAGAGACATGAAGGTTATGTTAATAAATAATTTATACCTTAAATTTGGACTCATAAATGGGACAACAAGTATCATTCATAAAATTCTGATAAAAACAAACAACTCAACTTTTACAAACCCTTTTCTATATGTATTTGTAAATTTCAACACATTCATTACTAATCATTCTATTTTAAAACATAAATCGTAATGGCTTCCCTAAGAATATCATTCCTATTGCCTTGATTTCTTAAAATTCCGATTATCAATATGACACATATGGACTTTAAAATATTAAATTATCTTTTTATCAAGCATGGACAAATTTCGTTAAATTTGCTTTTTGTTTTGACAAATTATAAAAGACAAGGTCAAACCTTTGATAAGCTAATTGTTGATTTATATAAACCACCCAAACACATGACAATTATAATGCACAATATGTATTGACTCTTTTTTGTTCACAATTCAATTGAAGTGGTTATAATTCAATGAGATATTCAAAATGAAGACATTCAAAACACATCCCCCAAATATTAAAAAAATTAGTCTCCACATAAATAAAAAACCAAAAAAACATTGATTGTTCAACTTTTTTCCTAACAATAAAAGAAAATCAATATTGGCATGAAGACCTTAAGAATTTTGGAGCTGAATCAAGAGTGTTATGATCAAGAGTGCTTAGAGAAGAGTTTTGAATTTACATGTTTGAAACGATATGTATTTTCCATGGTGGCAATAGGATGCAGCTCAAGACAAGGCAGGAAACAGCAGCAATAATTTCCAGCAAAGAACCCCTTCCATTGCTTCTGCCCTCATATGCAAAGTGGGTATCTTTGGTAACTCCATGTGAATATACCAGATGGATCAAATCAACAATCCGGGGGTTCCTCAAGTTTTATATGTTAATGACTGCCTATCACTATCCTAGTTCTAATGGTTTTCATGCTCCTCATCTAACTAGTTATCTTGCAGCATCATATGGAGGTACTTTGAGTAGGTAAGCCATGGTTATTTTTATATATAGATTATACATGGCTTGATATATGATGTTGATCATTTAGTTGTGAAGCCTTGAATAAGGTTGTGGTTGTAAGGCTTCCAGGATTTTCTTTCCATTTTGCCATTGTGATCCCCTTTCATCTTCAAACAAAGTGCAAAAATTGGGTTTGGAAGGAAATATCAATTGAGCCTGTTAATGTATTCACATTGCTGAATTTAGAAATTTTTGATTTTGAAAATGTAAAAGATAAAGCATGTGTTCACGCTTGTGGCAATGGCAGAGGCTACACTAGTATGCTATGAACTAATGAAAGCTGGGCAAGGGGCTTAAGAAGGTACACTGTTAATGACAATTTGAAACCTTCAGCTTCTCCAGCAGTGCCCTTCGTTTGAGCTGTTCAGTATCCAACATAGTGATAAGTCTTCCGCCACCTACAGTTTCACAGTACTGTACCACTTTTCTTTCTCCAATTTATTGACACATTGCTTAGTCCACATTTACTGTTCTTTTACAAAATACATTCGTTGCTTGCTTCGCCTCTAGCTGTAAAACCCAGAGAAGAGAGACAAAGAAAGAGCTAAAAAAGGCAGGGCGTTTTCAGAGCACCGCTGCTCAAATATATTGATACAGTCCACCACTGCAAACAAACGTTCTTTTACAACAGCATTCCTTGCACTGCAGTGGGCCCATACAAGGGAGACAAACAGGGAGGAAAAAAGTGTAGAGGAACTTTACTGCGCCGCTGCCGGGGATCGAACCCGGGTCACCCGCGTGACAGGCGGGAATACTTACCACTATACTACAACGACTTTCAAGAACCCTGCTTATGAAGTCGGGTCTCAGAGTTGTATTATTTATATCAAAACAAAATTTGGTTCAAGGTTTTCCTTCCTGTTTTTCGAATTTCAGGGTGCACTGATGGATTCTTTGGAAAATTTCAACAGAAATATAAGAGGATTCAAGAATGCACAAGGAAATGGAAGTCTTGATAACTTGTCGTTGTAGTATCAGGCCACTGAGAACATTATTGGGAAGATGTGATGAACAAAACCAGTGTCGGCTGGTTCTGGTTAAGCCAAATTTTCTGCATGAGGGAAAACCTTCAGTTCCAGTTCTTTAATTTTTTAAAAAATTTGAAACCATCTGTTTTGGTTTTTTATTTCTTTTTTAATCAATGCCAGTTT
>Ga0209611_10011794_pt1 | contig 12467 bp, 10 predicted proteins | sample S1TSphgellanicum_3_FD_187693 | JGI IMG/M metagenome (GOLD analysis project Ga0209611, IMG submission 187693) | Host-associated microbial communities from peat moss isolated from Minnesota, USA - S1T2_Fc - Sphagnum magellanicum MG (SPAdes) (version 2) | ecosystem: Host-associated > Plants > Peat...
AAAATTCAATATCGTGATTGCCGCTTGTCCAGATCCAGGGCTGATAAGCGGCACTGCCCTCAATCAAGCGCGACCATGTATCCCATCGTACTTGGTAGTAAAATGGGTACATATCAGCATACGAAAGATCTCCCACATATAATACACATTGTCCAGAGCTTTGCAAGTAGTGTTGGAGGGTTGTTACAGTATCATAAGTTTGGCCCAAGTCCCCTGTCCCGCAGCTCAATGCAAAAGCAAACCAGCATCACAACTTTGTTCTTATTGACCTTTTGATGCAAATACAACTTGTGAATGAGCCATCTAAAGTGCAGGCAGATAATAGGATCATATTCCTGGCGGTTCCTTGTCATTTTTTTCCAAACAATGTGCAAAAATATTTAATGTGAAACCAATTTTTAAAAAGAAAATTTATACTTTATTTAAATATAAATAGGGTGCTTAGAATTAATTAACAGAATAAAATGAAAATATTTCTAATGTTAAAAGAAATATTTTTCAATATTATATTACTTCATAACATACCACAAAATACTCCTTTATCCAAGGAGTAAGTCATAAAACCCACAAAATATATAGTCTATCCTAAGATCCTTGACAGCTTACCAATGAGACCAAAAGTGTAAGCAACGTCTGGTCCAATTTCTGGTGGAGTTAGAAACCAAAATTCACGCACAGTCGCCTCTCCAATCTTGTAGTAATACTTGGTATTATACTGCAGCACATATATAAAAAGATACAACATTTTTTCAAAAGCAAGCATTCACGAATCACAAGTGCATATATATGTTAATTGACACTGTGGAACATGATAAGGAAAATTGAAGAGAATTTCTGATATGTGGGGATCTTGTTAAGATGCTCAGCAATAGAAAAGCAGAAACATATAGGTACCTGTAAGCTGTTCAAGGTGACGCGATGGATGAATCCAGATGTGTAATTATAGAACTTGTATCGGGTCGTTTGTCCCTCCTTCACCCGAGAATAGTCGCCCTGTTTGATGCCATACCACACCTTTGGTGCAGATTGTTGAACTGTGACCCATGACACAATCACAGCCTTTCCAATAAGATCTCCTTGAGTGATATGCACCTGTTGGAAAACTTACCATAACTTAATCATGCACAAGAGGTAGGCACGACCGGGTAGAGCTGAAATGTAAACTCTGCAATAGAGTTTGGTCATGGAATTCGACCAAATCCGCATGGATCCTGCATCTAGCTAATGGAGAATAGAATTTAGGACCATTAAACATATAGCAATGTGGTTCATGTGAAGTGTGAAAGACGGAACTTGATGATTTAATTGCACACCAGATGCTTGCCACGCCGCTACATCCACATGCTCAATAATTGTACAACACGTGACCAATGAAGAAAGAGTAAGTAGTCTATCCAGACCTGCTGGGGAGCATTCTCGCCAGGGGGCGCAGTCACCAACGGATCGGTGTAAGGAAGGTCTATACTCGCAGACGACTTCCGTATGTACTGGCTCGTCCTTCTACTCCCCTCGTTCATCAATGGCAAGCTGCTGCTGCTGCTCACCGTCACGACGAGCAGCAACACTGATAAGCGCAGAGTTAAGCCAACATTATTATAGCTGCGCCTCGCCATCTTCTGCGTCCCCGCAACAACAACACACACGTAATTAACATTCGGACCAATCCATGAGCAACTTAAAAGCGGCGTCTTGTGTGTATTCAGAAAACCAGATCCTTCATATGCAAATACAATCCTTTGAAACTGTTATCAAATTCACAAAAGCCTTTGACAAGGAATCGAAGGCAGTCGAGATCAGCTTCTGGAAATAGGGAAGCTCTAGAAAAAGCAGAAACCCAGTACCATTTTAGTATGAGAGACGCGGTTGCTGCAGTTGGAAAACCGCATGGAATTTAGCTCCTGACTACAAAATTACGTGCAACCTCAGATGTAGAATGAAAACTTGTTGGAAAGTATAATATATATTCTGTGACGGATTACTTGCAATCACTTGTGAACTTTGCAGCAGGCACTTGTGAGGAGGAGCAGCCCCCTGCGCATCCGGAGAGTTATCCTCATCAGCAGCGGGCGATCCTCCACTGTGTTTTGTTTGAGGGATTTTGTGAGGTAGCCAATTTAGTGACGATCGACCAGAAATTAATTAGAAAAAATCTGGCTACATACTACATATGAAAGTAGGGGAAAAAAACTGAATGCTTCCATATTCTTGGCTCCTAACTGGAAACTTATACTAATAAAATTGCCGAGTTGGTTTAAATGAATTTTCAGTGAAAAGGTTGTTGTATATTCAATAGCCTTTTCGTTGTAGCTCAAAACATTAAGCTCAAGGGCTTTCCAATGATACCAAGTGTGCTGCCAGATGCCGCATGATTTGGGAGATCCAATGTGCCAAACAAACAAACAAAACCTTCTTTCATAGATTCATGTATTAATGTAATGTGCACCATTGGCCAAAAAAGTGTGAGCTCATTACCCAACTAATTTTTCCTTCCAAAACCATTTTTTTTATAATTTATGCAAATTTCTAATGACAAAAGGCATTCAAAAATCAATATCTCCCACACTTTCAGTCTGAAAAATTTCCAAATCACTTTCATTAAATCCTACTCATGCTTTCCACCAATACCAAAAGTGTGCCCAAATTCCTCTCTAATTTTTAGTTTCAATTTAAATGATTTTTTGTTCAATATTCAATAACTTCTCCGGGTTGTAACATTTTGAAACCAACACAGTGCCACCCCTACACATCAAGGGCTTTGCAACAGTACCGCAATGATGTTACGAGGAGGACAGGAGGAGCACTGTTTACTTCTGAGCTTGTGATGTAACCATAAGTGATGATAGTCTATTAGGGTAGAACTGCACATCACCAATCACTACCCTATCACTGGTCACTTCTTTAGATCTTCATCATCTATGCGTTCATTTTGAGTGATTTAAAATGATATTGGAGCCCTACCTCAAGCTATAGAAATCATCTTTGAAGTGCAAATGAAAAGGAGTAATGAAAAGAACACAAAGAAAAAAATAAGCTTTTCAACTCACAAACGCTTCTTTTCTCTTTTTTTCTTTTCTCTTTGGACCCCTCTTACTTTCAAAGCTTCTAACTTTGTCATTTCTTGTTTATTTTAAACGATTTAAAGTGGTATAGGAGTGCCACCTTCAGTTCTACAAATCATTTTAGAACTCTAATAGAAACAGAGCAACATACAAAGAATTTTTTGGGTGATTGGGAATGGGCTTTGTAATGTTCGGTGGTTTTTTTTTTGATTCCTTGACCCCCTTTACTTACTTGGTTGGGGGCTATAATTTTCTCAATTCTAATCCGTTTTGATGATTTTTAGCGTGCCAGATGCCCGATGTGCCAATAGCAAGGGTTCAAACTTTCTTTGCACACAGAAACAACCAAGCCCTCCCCTTGGATCCGGCCTGCCCTGAGCGCTTAAGTGATTGCTGACGGGCTGCTCTACCACATAGTCAAATTTTACTCTAAATGAGATGTGAAAATAAAACATGTAAGCACCCTTTTAGATTCATGGCTACCTGCTACTAACCACATATATTGTTGGGTAACGCCCTAAACTTTGGGCATTACAAGAATAAGGGCTGCTGTGAGAGGGAGATGAGGAGGGCCCCATTCCAGTAATTGCACACAAACCTTCTTACTCCCTTTAATTTTCCCTGGTCATAAAGCAGAGGAGGCTATAATTTTGCTTAATGGACCAAGGCTTGAGCAATAGCAACAAACCATACGCCCTTTAATTTTCCCACAGACTTGTAAGACTTTGCCCAAAAGAAATTGAATCCCTCAAAGTGACAAAATCAATTACCTCCAGGCTCTTGACTTGCAATTCCTGATTCAGTCTTCATTGGTAATGTTAAAACATAGAAATCAGAACCCTATTGCAAGATCCCCAAAATGCCAAGATGCTGATCAGTGATGACACTACTGTGTCATGTTACCCTGAATGCTTTGCTGCCCCTGTAAGATTGTTCACAAACAGGATCGCTGCAAACAGGATCATTACAAGCATTTCTATGTAATTTACCCAAAAATTACATAAGAAATAATCTTGTTGGAGTGTAATTTCAGCTGACAAGACACTAAAGTGAGCTTGTGGGGATGAGCATCGATTGGTGTGAGGGAGTCAATGTAGTCCTAGGCATTGACAGGGCCTACTCCACCCACCAACTAGAGGTCCAGGATCATTACAATGAGTTCCTAACATTTTCCTCAAGTTCTTGATGTGTTCCCCAATGGGTTCCCAATAGCTCATCACACTTAGTCCCAAATCCTTTGCCTTAAGTTCTTCTCTTGCAATCTACATAACCAATCCAAAGGAGGAGATTCCAACATATTTATTTTCAGACTGTTGAAAGCTTGAATTTTTTTTTTTGTGATGAGCCAATGAAAGTACTCATTTCTTATGAGAACCAACGCACAAGGAAAATCCCTATACAATAGTTAGCAAAACAGCCTTGAATGTTTTGTTGCACACTCGACTACTTATGGCTGAATGTCTGCTATGAAATTAATGTGTTCAATTTTTCGAGGAAAAAAAAAAGTCAAAATATTGTTTTCTATGTTCATTGACGGGTGTAAAACTGAAGGGGCATGGATATTTGTCACCCAACTCATGGTATTAGAATGTTTATTAATGGGAGGTTTTGTGAACACAATCAACAATAAAAATGATTATATATCATGAACATGTAGGGGAGGAAGAGAGTGTGCGGGGGAGTTTGTTATTGTTTGGTGTTAGGATTTTTGGTGTTTAATTATAAAAAGGCATTATACATTTGCAATGTTTTTGTGTAGTATTGGTGGGTTGGGTGTTCACTAAAACAGGGAAAGCTTGAAAGGAGACATTTGTTTTGTTCAATATCTAGGGGTGTTTTGAAGTAATTTTATATAAGATATGGAACATTGTCACAAACTTTGTTTAAAATTGGGCACATTGGCTATCCCACTAAAAAGAAACAACTAATCACAAATATGAAGAAAAACTTAATAATGTTTCCTTGTCTAAAAACCTACTCTATATATTTAAACAAACCACGTGTCAAACAAGACTTATTTAATGATTAAGATTAGGTGGTAACCTTGTCCCATGCCCAACCATTAACCACATCAATCACAACCCCCAACCTCATTATGATGATAAAAACACACATGAAAAAACACATGGCCCTTCACTTAGGGCTTCACATTAAATAATAAACATAGATCATTAAGAAATCAACCTAAGAACATGTGTTCACTTGCATGTCATGTCAAATGGCACAAGCATTGGCAAGCTCCCATGCCCCTAAAATCAAATGACAACCCATTCAAAATATCCAAAAGCAACAAGTGTAACCCACAAATGCAAATGGAGATGCGCAAATCTTCACTTTTGTGATCCTCACATAAGAATCACAACAAGAATTCAAATAGAAATTAACACCACTCATTGGTGGCACAATATTCCACCATTTGTAGCCAACAAAAATGGGTGCTTACTAACAGAAGTCAATACTAAAAAAACTTAGCAAAACTACCCCCATGTACACCACCTTTCCATGCCCATGAACATGCCTCCAAATTTTTTTGTCTCCAAATGGCCTAAAATTTCACACACTAGTAGTGCTCATCCCTAGGAATTCATTGGTGCAAATCACTTGTGATTTGCTTTTGTATGGGTAAAAACATTTCCAAAAGACATTGAAAATTAATTTCAAAATGAAAAATTAGCCTCTAGATTTCTTCAAAAACTAAATCCAATTTTTGTGGTCAATTGCATGCATATAGCCCTCATTGAGAGTAATCCAATGACACAAAGATCATTTCAATCCAACATCATGTAAGAAGAATATAGGGATTCAAAGTTTGTGGATGGATTAATTTTTATAGATCCAAATTATGGATGAAATTTGTCCATTTGGATGAAAAATGGAAATGGAAAAGGGGACACAATTGGATGAATGTTTAATGGATGAAAACCCCCCACATCCACATTATGGATGAAAATGAATCCATTTACTTGGATGAAAGTAGGAAAATTAAAATTAAAAAAACATAATAGGTTCGGATTGGTGTCGAACTTGACCAATAGGTTTAACAAAACTAAAAGAAATGGAAAATAAAAAGGGAAGTCTGGATTGGACCCCCCCTTTATGTTTTATTTTGAACCTTGCGAAGCTCCAAACCCAACAAACCTAACACTTCAAAATGGCTAATGATGGCGATGGAACTCCATGTTCCTCCCCCCCCGCCCTCTTTTTTTCCTTTCCCTTTTATCCTTCTTGTTGTTGCAGTTGATGCACATTGCTTATTGACAACCATGACAACCACCACCTTTTTTTCGCCCTACCCTACTACAATCAATGACATTGGCAATGACAATGGCAATAATGGGGAAAAGGAACCTCCCTACCTACTCCTATTGCAAGTGGTGGTGTTGGCAACTAATTATTGTTGTTGTTTTTGGTAATCAATTGAGTAAGAAAGAGTTGTATTTTTTGGGTCATTTACTTAAACCATTTGTAGCTTCATCAAAGTTGATTAACTTTGAAAAAAAATTAAATTAATCATACGTCCATTGGTTTTGGAAATTATTTGCTAAACCTATATTTACTTTACACATTACTTTTGGTATGTTATCCCAAGTTCAACATGTTAGCCCAAGTTTAGTATATTATCAACTTATAGTTTTTGGCATACATTTTTTTGTTTCATGTTGAAAATTTTAACATAGATAATCTAAATAAACCATCCGAACATGAACCCACCTTAGATTTATGTCTCAAGCAAGAAAGTTTTAAAGACATGTTAACAACAAAATAACATTAATTATTTAATCAATAAGCAATATTCAAATTGCATACATCATTGCAAGGTATATTTAACAAAACCATTTATTTTATTATACATATTTATCTATGTTGGCTTCATTTAAGCATCGATCCTTTGATTGCAACTTTTCCTTTTCTTCTTAGAGGTATGTTGAAGCATCTTGCAAATGGGTCTTGCTTCTATTGTCTTGATGGGTAGTCAACAAAATATTTTATATATGAATTATGAAGGTTGTGTTTCAACATATGTTTTTTAATTTTCTTCTCGTGTATAATTTCTACCAAGCATATGTACAAACACCTTAAATGTTTATATTTGTAAAAAATCAATGAAAAGATCATCTAGTGTGATCTTTTGAAGGGTCTAAATAAATTATTATACTAAGCATATGATGTGTCCATATGAGTGTACACTAGATGGTTAATCATTCATAGTGTAATTCTTTTAAGGCTTGTTTATATATATATATATATCATTTGGTATATATTTCGAAGTGTATCCATTTTTTTTCTTTGCTTGAAAAGGAATTTTGTGCTTTGATGTTGGCCATGTTATGAAAGAGAGAGTGAGTGTGTGCCTCCTCCTTTAGTAACACTTTCACATGTGATAATGTCATGTGGGTTTAGTATATATGTTTTTAAGTAGTGTAGACCAACCTTACTTCTTGTAATTCTCTCAATCCCTAAGGGATTGTGGACTATCGTACTAATATTTGCATAATCTTATTTTATTTGTAATGGGTAGACCATGACCTACATAACAAAAAAATGACTTTGCCTTTCCAAAACGGTGTTCCAATTGCAAAATATTATATTTTATTTAGTAATTAGTCTTAACTTGGAAATATTTACTTTTGTGAACAATTGTTCCATTAGCCTCACCTACAACCCTATCAAAAGTGTGCATGCTTTTATTTGGGTTATTGTATTTCTATTCATATTATGATCGATTGTAATTTTGAATGGTCATCTTTATTACAATCTTATTATGGGGGTTTAAGAACATCCATCAAGAGAAGGGTCTTCAAATGCCTACCTTGTAGTTTGTCGGTTATAAACTTGGTGTCAACATGCACCAATGGAAAATAATTTCCCATGATGTAGTTGGTGATCAAGGATAAAAGTTGGAAAGGGTTGAAGTTGTTTTTTAATAATGTCATTATGAGGTTGATGACCTTTGAATATGCATCATCCACATTGTTGGATATATATATTATGATGAAACATTGTGAAAGTACTATGTTGTAAGATTGTGTAATAGGTCTATTTGAATGGAACTTAATGAACTATGTGTATGTAAAGAATAATTCTTGTCACTTGTCATGTTTGCATATTTGAACGGAATTTTCCTCCTTGTTGATGCTTATGTGTATATTCAAAAAAATTGCTTGTAATTGTCTATGAAAGTTAACATTGTAGACCCCGGTAACCTAAGTTTTAACTTGTTAACTATATTAAAAAGATAGATTGTGGATAATCTTTAGTTCTTGGGATGTTGGGATCCAAAAATATATATGGATCCCTACATTCAATTAACATATATTGTCCATATATATCGAAGCATATCTAAATTTATCCATTAGGTCCTTCCATCCCAATTTTGCCATTCTTCCAATGAATCAACATTCATAGAATAGAAAATAGATGTTGCACCGCAAGAGTGAGCATGAGAATCCTATTGGTATACCAAATACTTGTTTCCATACCCTATATTTTAAAGTCACAAAACAATTATTCATGAGCCATATGTTTAGTTTTATGAACCTTTCTTTGGATAGACTTATCCAATCCCCATATTTGGGTTGTGTGGAAGCCCATCCAATAGTATTACTTGGCACATTATTAATTTTATTAAGATAAATTTTGATCCATAACAAATGTTTGGATTTATTGTGTTGTTCGTAATATTGTGAATAAACATTATTTATGAAGAAGGTGATAACATCACTTGAATTATGTTCACCTTGAATGAGGATATTTTCATAGCATTGTGTTATATCCACCACAAAAATGTTGGATACGTTTTTAGGCATATTTATAAAGAAGTCAATGATATACTCTAGTATCTACAACATTGAAATTTTGGATTGTAATTTTTTTCATATCCATTTATTATTATTTTGACCCATTCCTTGAATAAGCGTAATAGCCTCATTAATGCTATTGTAAAAATGTGTGCCAACATGGAGAAATAATCCCATGTGCACTAATAATCCCCATATAAGTCTTCTTGTGTAATTTGTAAATGGGCTTTATAAATGGTAGGAATTTTGAAATCACTAGGATTTCAAGAACTAATTCAATTAGATGATCTATGACAATATTTGTGGTCTCCTCAATAGATACCCAATTTATGTCATTCATATGAGGTATAAAATCTTTGCCTTGTAGTTTGAAAAATGCTTGTGTTTGGATTTGTTGAATGCAAATTGCACATATGCTATTGATTATTTTTATCAATACGATATATAAAGACTTTATCTAGGAGCCAATTAATTTCCTTTTTTACTCACGGCATTATTAAATACATCTTGATTATTATGTTTTATTGCCACGTGTTTGGTTTCATTAGTACTTTTGAGTAATTACCATGAATACTTAGTAATCCATTCATTGGATATGTCTCGATTTAGGCCATATCTTTATAAGTATAATAAATCCCAAATTTGTTTTTGGTGCATCCAAGACATCAAATACCACTTCATTCAACCTCGTGGGTCTAAATGATATGTGGTTTACAGCCTTGTTGAAGTTCATTCATCAATGATCAATTATAAAATAGGTTCATATTAGTCTTTGACATGGTTGTTTCTATTTTCTTCATTGAAATGGTGTTCATTTCTTGTAAATGGGTCAAGATAATTCCTAAACCTCTTGTATGTATTTTAGCCACATCCTTGTTGTTCAAGAATTCAACAAATTTGAGGTTTTGAAAAATTAGTAATGGTTTATAAACTTCCTTTTCATGAGGTTCCAAGTATTTCCATCCAAAAACTATCACATTCAATAAACATACTAAAAAATTTAGGCCAAAATGGATTGGAGCATGCTTATAGATATTATGTGGATTTATCGTAAATATTGCCCTATTTGGATAGGGTGAAAATTCACTAAGGGTGAGCCACTTTTGTTCAAAAAAAGTGATGTATAACAATTATCATAATACATAGTAAGTTAAAATCTTGATGACATCTTTTGGCTATTCTAAATATAAGCAAAAAACTTAAAATTTTTCACAACAACATTTTGGAATTCAAAGGTCAAAACTAATTTTGATCCAATGGTTAAATGAGGAGGATTGGATAAAATCAATGTACTAAAAGTATATAATTTATAATTTTTCAATGGCCATAGGGCCTCATGTTTGTGGTCCATGAAACATTACAAAAAAATAAAAAATTGAAAAAATAATGTAATGCCCATTTATAAAATCTCCTCTTTGATATGGAAGTGAATTTATCCTAAAAAGAAAACATTATTATGCATCATTGTTAAAAAAATGCAAAAAAATATAAATTGAATGGAATTTCATTCAAAAACTTCAAATTTTTAGTTTTTCCTATATTTAATTGATGTATATCAATATCATACACCATAAGAAAAATCCACTCAAGAGTTCCATTGACAACCCTAATTAAATGAAATATATATACAAATTTTCAAATTTTATGACAAGTATTATTTTGTCACAAATATACTCCATATGTTCAAATTCTTTGATGTTTGTTGAATTTTTCAAAATAATTGATTAGATGATGTCTAAAGCTAATCATATTTATTTAAAACAAACCAAAATAATCCAAGATGTGATGTCCAGATGGTATTAAAAATATTAATTATAAAAAATATATACTTGTGACTACAATTTTTGGGGGGCTTAATGTGATTTCACCTAATATGAAATAATGATGAATTATGTATTATGCACTTTAGTTGATGGTATTAACAATAGTCAACCAAGGACATCATGTTTAGAGTTGTTTTTTGTGTCTCCACATATGTTTAATCCATATTTTACAATCACCTTATGCCTTTTTAGTTTAGTTGAACAACCTTGCTTTAATTGGGGACACATCAATATGTGCATTATCCTTAATTGATATATTTTTGGTGTTCTTTTAATTAGGAGTATTGGAGCTTCATGTTCTAGGTACAATGCCACCATTTTTCCTATGGAATGAGTTTCTACCATAGGTATTAATATGGTTATTTAACCTTGATCTGGGGTTCAATTGTTTGAACTTGGTTTGACGTTGATGCAATTGACCTTAGTAGTGGTGTGTTGATGTTGATCTTTGATCTTTTATACATAAAGTGGAGTATCAAGGTTATTAATAGTGAAGGTGATAGGTTTAATCATTTTTTCTATCTTTTTTACCCATGTATTGCTTGGGAGATTTGGCAAGAATTTTGGATTTGAATAATTCAAATATAGTTTAACAAACCTAATCATCATTTCCTTTATAGAAATAAAAGAAATGGATGCAATAACTCATGGTCTACATTTGTTGCCAACCATGTGCCAAATGCATGGTACTTAACACTTAATGATGGGAATTGTGAATTTGGAAAAAAACATGTGTAGATTGTTGAAAACATACCAGATCATGTAGTGGTTAAACCACATCATCACCCCTATGCAACTATAGGTTGAGCCTAATCCAATGCATCCACATTTGATGAAAAGGTGTTTGGTTGTTCCATATGATATCTTTGTGTTTTAGATCATGGTTGATTCCCATGGTCAAATTTGGTTTGGTTCATATCATCATTCCTATGGCCATTGAACATTTCTTATAGTTGAACAAGGATAATGTAAAGATTTTGGAAAAAAAATTGAAAGTCTTGATCAATGAAGTTCCTTGTTTTGCCATTCTCCTACAAGTTATCATTCCCCCACATTGCCCATGTGTGTTTAAATATTGGTGCTAAGAGATTTATATTTGGCAAGAACTTCATATTGCATTGTGAATTGGATACATCCAATTCAATTGTTTTACAAAAAAATAATGTGGGTATTTTACCTGAACGCTTAAATGTCATGCAATCGATTTCCATTTGAGATATGGTTATTTCTTCTTTGAAATCATTGCATGCTACTATGTTCACTTTTGGAACTTGCAAAATGGAAAACAATGGGTGATTGGTGAAAACATTATTTGGAATGATTGGAAGATCCTCTAGGATTGTTGTGTTGGCTTTTGCCAAAGTTGTACCCAGGGGCACTTTAATAATTGCAACCTTTTTAATTTCCTCATTGTCACTTTCTAGGATTACATTTAAAAATGCAAACATTTTTTTGAATTTCATTAGTTCTTTGTTACTATCAATATTGGATGTTTCTGACAATAATGTCCAATTTCATATAACAAGGGTTTCGAATATTAGTTGTAGTGTTTAATTGAGTCTAGATAAGCGGTTTAAACAAAGCCATGAAAATCTTTATCATTTATGCATGTGAGGGTCGCTTGCACCACGTTAGTAACTACTAGTAATAGGTATGTGTATTTGAGCGATTTTAGCTTTGGAAGGCTTTCTTGTGAATTTATTTTTTGCTTCAAAAGTAAATTACATAATATGTGAGTTCTTTTGATAGAATAAGACTAAGGCTAAGGTTGTCACTAAATATTATAT
>Ga0209611_10011795_pt1 | contig 12466 bp, 8 predicted proteins | sample S1TSphgellanicum_3_FD_187693 | JGI IMG/M metagenome (GOLD analysis project Ga0209611, IMG submission 187693) | Host-associated microbial communities from peat moss isolated from Minnesota, USA - S1T2_Fc - Sphagnum magellanicum MG (SPAdes) (version 2) | ecosystem: Host-associated > Plants > Peat...
AAAAAAAAAAAAAAAAACATTAGGATCCACATTTCAGAACAAGAAAGAAAATTAAACATTAGGATCCACATATAAGAACAAGAAAAGAGAGAAAGGAGGGTTAGGTTTAGGGTGACATGGTGTGTAGATAGTAATCACAATTATTTGGTCCATAAATTGAACTCAAAAATGTTGTCGAAGAACCTATATAGTAGACCCCTTATAGAATTGCTAAGGGTAGGATAAATGAACCTACTAGAAGTTTAAGTAAATAAGTATCTCTCAAAACTTAGGGTGCGATATTCTACTTAACTAAACACATGGTTATTTTCATGAGTGTTTTATTTCATATCAATTTATGTAGAAGTTTTGGAATTACAACCTATTAAAGTGAAAAAGAAATAGAAGAGGCCCCCAGGTTAGAACCATAAATTCTAAATTTAATGGATAGCACAATTGTCATATCACCCTGTCAAGATTACATATAAATTGTCTACTCTTTGCTAATGACTCATTGGATCCCATTTAGATGCAATTGATGAAATCTTTTGATGAAATCTTCCGATTTCAGTTCAAATTTGTTTAGTGGAAATTTTGAATAACATTTAATATTTTCTCTTCATATGACAAATTTGAAATTCCTTTCATGTAACAAAAAATAATTAAAAAAATTATAGACTTTGAAGTTTCCAAATTTTTTTTTGGGGAAAGTCATCACATGCATAAACTATGCTTCTGTTTTGCTAAAGGCACCTATTGATTGTTATTTACCTTTAAATCCATTCATGCTCTTTCTTATGTAGTCTTCAATGATTCCCCCACTATAAGCACTGTGTGAATGACATTGTGAACATTTCATCTGCTCATATAAGATGGATGGGTAGCCTCCATCATGCATCTAGATGAAAAATTTGACACCCCAGATGTCAAATTTCAACGGATTTATTAAAGGACATCCTAGTGTGGCCTCTGCTATTGGCTCAACAAGTGTGAAATTGTTACCCAATTAATTTCTCATTTCAATTTTTTTTTTTGTAATGTAGTTGAATTCTTCAATAACAAAAATTACCTCAAATTTCAATATCCCCCACATGATCCTAGGTCTAAAAATTAAAAAATCATCTGGCATAAAATCATCATCATTGAAGGCTTTCAAGCAATACCAAGAGTGCAATCCACTTTTCCCAAAGTTTTTTGATTTTAATGAATTTTCAGTGACAAAATTGTTCAATATGCAATAACTCTTCTTCTGTTGCAGGTCTAATAAACATTACAAAACCACCTAAGTCCATCCCCCACTCATGAAGGGGTTTCAATGGTATACTAGGAGTGCAGCAAAAGGCATTGAAATTTGAGAAATCCTGAAAAGCAAGCAAACCTTCTTCCTTCTTTAATAGAAAGACAATCGTGTGACTTGTGCTGCTAGCTTTAATGTAAATGTTTAAAGTGTGATCAAGATCCTAACAATAGAACCCAATTGAGAAAAAAAAACTATTTAAAATTCTAATTAATTTATAGTGACAAAAAAATTACTCAAAATTCAATATCTCCCCCAACTTAAGTCCAAAACTTATGAAATTACTCCCAAAAAATTCCAAGATTCCAAGATTTTTGTCAACATGAAATCTTTTCAAGAGATTCAAGAACTTGATGACTTCAGTAAACTGCCTGACTTGCCCAATCTTGAAACCCTAGAAACCCTAGACCTTGAACTGTGAGCTAAAAAATGCCTAAACCCTAAAGAGTTCACATCACACTTCAGGTGCAATAATAACCTATCGAATCCCAAAGATGATTTCACACACAAAAAACAAATTTCAAAGAAGAAGAAGCTTATCTAAAAGCCCAGTAAAACAGACTCTTTACTTATCTACTTATATAAAATAATTGGTGTTCGCACATGCTTGATTCGGTAATTCGTGATTGGCTGGAGCCCTCCCCCCTCCGTGGGCCCTGCATCCTAGTCTCTTAAGAAAGAAATTAGTAGAGAAGTAGAACTGGCTTCATTGATAGAAGAATCCTTGGCTCTCTTTAGGGGTTTGCTTGCAACATGAAACACATGCTCTTTGGGACAATTTCAGACAAGGGAGTCCACCTGCACACCACCAGTTTAAATTTAGGGTTTAAGGTTTAGGGTTTGGGCCGAGCAAACGCCACTTTGGATTTAGTGTTTAGGGTTTTTGTCAGGGTTGCACATCGAGGGAGGGAGAAAGAGAGAGAGAGAGAGAGTGTGTCTGTTTTCAGCCTATCCAAAGAGATCTTCAGAGTTTGCGTAGCTTTGTCAGTGTGCACAGATAGTCAGCTTTGTCAGTGGCCAAGTGCTATAGGCATCGACTCCTGAGTCTTTGAAAGCTGCAGATTCTCTATAGAACTTCCCATCCATGGTTTCGCAGCTTCTTCTCCTTGTTTGCGGAAAGAAGTTTCGTAGACGGCAGGCTAAGAAGCAAGAGCCAGCAAGAAAACTACCCTGACACAGAGGGAGAGATATTGCAGCTCCCGACGAGCTCGGCAAAAATGTTCACTAGTGTAGAATTGATACAGAATAGAAAACTTTGCCCCCGTGATTATTAGCAGAAACTTGCGCAGCCTGTGTCATGAAAGCTGTTGTAACTAGTTGCTGAGCCTGCGTCAGCTAAAACGCGTTGTCAGATCTGACATGTCGTAGTCCTGCAAATTTCGCATGCCGTAGTACTCATCATCACTGCCGTTGTGGTGTTGATGTTAATTAACTTTTTGCGCTGGATCACGCGCAGGTTGATTGAGTCAATCAAAGCAGGGTTCAAAGCGTCCGTGCCTTCACCTACCCACTACTGCATTACCTACCACAGGAAACTTGAAACCAGCTTTTGTTTGTCTAGACTAAAGCTTTGAATTTCAGAACAATAGTCACAATGTATGTGTCCAAGGCAATGAGCCACGATATATTGTCCACCCCACAAGCTTTATGATCAGCTCTCGAATATGATGATCCCAGTATTCATTGACCGTGTTCAGATTGTGCTACTCGATGTAAGTAATAAAAGAGTAGTGCATTGGAGACCGTGTAAAATCGTAAAAGCTGTATACAAGTGCACGAGCTGCTGCTGCAATGCTAAGAATGATCAGCTGCCGCAGATCGAACCGTAGTAAATTTGCCAATGAAAATAATCGAAGTTTTATACTAATGCATTACGATTCTCGCATCCGGTTGCAACTAGGGTGCCCACTCGTAGACTAATCTGCGTTGATCAGTAGCTGTGTCGCTGGGGTGGACGGAATGCGCTTATAATGCCGGAGATGGCCATACGAACCAAATGCAAATAATCTGCTTATGAAGGCGAGTCATATTGCAGCTTGCAAGTCGCAATTTCAGCGCAAGACTAGGATAGGATCAGACGTTGATTTCCAGTTTCACACAAGTCAATCCCATGATCAGACATACTAATTCATGCTCGTTGTCGTGCCCGAGTTGTTGGCTGCATGTTAGGGTTGTAGTTTCATACATTAGTTATGATCTGCTACTGATGATAGTGGTAGTAGTTATGACGGCTTTTACTTACTGCATCTATAACTTCGTGGTGACGTTCTAATTCTTCAACAGTGATTGCATAGTTATTCATAATAAGAACTGTTTCTGGTTTCTACTTTCTGGTTTTGCAAATTTCATGGCAGTTGAATAGGGACTCGAGAATCTGAATATGACAATATTTTCTGCATAGACATTAATGCAAATCATGATTTGAGAACTACCCATTTCATTCCTCAAGAAATAAGCGACTGTGAATGGTGAAATGGGTTAGCACCCCCTAATTCTTATGGCTTCAAGTTCAAACTTCAAACCAGCAACAGTTACAATAGGAAATGTTCCATGAATTAGTTCCCAAAACATGAACTCACAGTTAGTTCACAGTAACAACTAGTGAACATTCCTCAAAATGTGCCCAGACCAAATGAATCCCACATTGTCTTCTGATGGCAGCTTCACACCAATGTTGGACTGTTATGAGAAACAGGAACAGATCCCTGGAGGTTAGCAGGGCGGTTGTTGGAATTCATGATCATAGCTTGATTGTTTGTGTGAGAGAAAACGGTTATCCAATGTTGATCAAATCAGAGTTTTGTTGTATGTTGAAAGGCTTTAAGTGCAAACAAGATTTTTGTGTTTCGAAAAAAAATAAATTGAACTTTTTTTTGTTGCCTACTTGGTGACTGGATCATGGAAAATTTAGTTTGTGATGTTTAGATTTGTGAAAATTGATGAGACCCACACATGGTTGATCAGGATGGACAATCAATGTTCAACATTGCAAATATTACAAAATGTACACGGGGCAAAATGTCTGTGACAATGTTTTTAAGTAATTGAACTATGTTGTTAATGTTGCATTTCCACGGATAACATCCTTCATCTATGGAGTGAAATCACGAGCGAAATCTTTCTCAATGACATGTACATAGAAAACTTCTGCATTTGACCATGCCATAAACAGTCCCCAGAGTTGCAGCTTATGTTCTTTTTACACACAAATTCACCTTCCATAGATGCATCATGTTTCCAAGTTGAAGATCAAATTCACTTGAAATCTTTTCAAGCATATGAAATTGTGCAATTGAGCCTCTAAAACAGTTTTGATTATCATGCCATACACAGACATGTGCAATGGAGCTTGTAATCTTTTGAGGTATGCAAATTTTAAGGCTTGCGCTAATTTAGTGGGTGTAAATTCCCAATTATGTTTTCTTGCTTTCCTTTGGTCATTTCCTTCTCTTTTCATTTCCTGTTTCTATCACAACCCACCACTGGAAGGGAACCCTAATTTCTGAAACCCTAACTCTTTGGAACCCAAATGTGCACTTGCGCTCCAACAAACAGCTTGTCAACAGGTGGGAAAGACCGGAGTTTTAAATACTTCAATAGGTAGGGTGTTCTTTGCAAGGGGTATTAGCCCAGGCCAAAATTGGTGAGGAACTCTTTTGGGAAGAGAAATTTCATGCAGCCAAGGCTTGGGAAGGCCCAAAGCATGCACTCAAGGTGCATTGCCTTTTTTTAAAAAAAAGTTTGGGTGGGGAGGAGGATTTTTATTTCATTTTTCTCTAGTTCCCAATGTGTTCCCATTACTCCCTTTAATTTCCCAATAGGTACCCATGATGTTCCCTAAGTTTCCAATGTGTTGCCAACATGTTCTGCATAGCACCTCACTTTTATCCCATGTGCTTTGGCAAATGTTGTCCTCCTTTCACCTCCTATAAAGCTGCGCCAAAGGGAAAAAATTCTATACTTCAGAATAGAACCTTACACTTGGGAGATTCTCCAAAGTTTCATTTTTGTTGAGTAATGGGTCAATCAAATTGGCTGGTTGGAAAAAAAAAAAAAATGAACTCGGGAGACACCTCATCTAATAAATTGGAGAGGTGAACTTGTTGAGAGTCCTATTGTTTGAGGGAAAATTGAATTGGAATGAAAGAATTGGTGGCTCCAGTAATTTGAAACCTCTCAAAGAATTTTCATAAAAGAAACGCATGGTTATAAAGGTGGATGCTCGGTTCTCAAAATTTTGAAAAACCCTAAGGGCCGGGTAGGTAACTTGACCTCCGCTGGTCTGTTCCTGTTTTTGATAACCGCCCTAACGCTGGAAGGAAAGATGAAACCCTAAACGAAAACCCTAACTCTTTCAAACCCGAATGTGCACCCGCGCGCAAGAGGAGGGAAGATCGGAGTGCAACGAGAGAGACAGCGAGGTCGTGCTCGGGAGAGAGGGAGAGGGAGAGAAGGGATGGCGGATCAAGACAGTGTGGTGGAAGAGATCGCGAAGCTGAATGTGGACCAGTTGCGGCAGGTGAAGGAGCAAGTGGAATCGGAACTATCGGTTTTACAGGATAGCCTTGTCAACATCCGCACTGCTGCCACTCGCTTTGAAATGGCCTCCAAAGCTCTCAATACACTTTCTTTGCAGCCTGCAGGTATGTCCATCCATCGCCTTTCTCACTCCCGACTGGTCCTCCTTGCGATCTCTGGATTTGAACTTTCTTTATTGCGGTTTCTCTAATTTTTTCTGCCTCTTTCTGTTCTTGTTCTTCTACGTGGATTATGGATCCCTTATGATGACACCATGATTGAGGATGTTGTATTAGTAACTTGCTGCCTTTTCCCTGTGTTGTTCACAAAATTGCACATCGTCAATAGAAGCAAGCTGGATTTTGTTGCTCTAGGGTTTTACAGGACCTCAAGGTTATGGAGGGTTTTGTTCTGGTTCACAGCCTCCTCCTCATAAAAACCATTTGTGTTTGGCAGGGAAGAAAATGCTGGTGCCACTAACAGCGTCACTGTACGCAGCAGGCACTCTTACCAACCCAGAGTCTATCTTGGTAGATGTGGGCACTGGCTACTACATAGAGGTAAAGGAACAATGTACCAATGTGCCATAGACATACCTGGCAGTAGCAGTAATGTTGCTGGTCAGAAAAACCTCAAAATCTGGCAGGGTTCTTTGGGGTCTTGATTTGTGTAACTTGACCTAATGCTGAAATTTACAGCAGCAGCTTGGACTCTTTGACATCAAAATCCTCAGGTGTGCAATGCTTCTATGGCCATGTGGTGGCCATCTTATTTTCTTGGTTAGAGCAAATGCTGCAGTACCATGATACAGCATGGCCTACTAGTACTATTCAAACAATGTCTCAATTTCCTTAAATAGTTTCAATACAGGGGTGGGCATTACTAAGTAGTAGTGATTGGTGCCCACAGAAGTCATTGCCTGAAGGGAAGGACTACTGTGAGCGCAAGATCAAGTTTCTGAAAGCTAATCATGACAAGCTAGTTGAGGTGTGTGTTTCGTTTGCCCTTTTTTCTGTTGTTGATTTGCTGATCGAGACTGTTAGAAAGATAGTTTTCTTCTGGAGTAAGTCTTGGTAGGAAGATGATAAGAGACATATGTTGTTAAGTATGACTTCTGGTTTCTCCACAATGACTTAGTGAATTATGGAAGTGGACTGTAATGAATTAGCACTAGATTTAGACTTTCTATGCTATTGACAAGATTAAACTGGTTGTTTGTAAATATCACAGGTGGCTGGTAGCAAACAGAATACAGCAGAGCATGTGGCAATGGTGCTGCAGGCTAAGATGAGGCAAAGTTCAACCACCACAGAGCCACAAGGCTCTTAGAGCTTGCTTCAAACCCACCTTTTGTACATTCTTTAGAGACCATTTCTGCAGTTATCCGGTGAGACTTTGCCAGCCTCCATCTAATTTTGCAGTTTATGAAATCACCTTTTACATCCACATTTATCTCATAATATATGTGCACATAAACGACAGCATTTCGGAAAGGATGACATGAAAATGACAGATGCTCATAATAAGACATAAATCCAAAAGTAAGGTTCCTACATTTCATACTGCAGAAATGGCCCTGTGTGCAATGATCTTCATTGTAGTTGTGAAAGTTGGTTCATACCATTACATTGTTCTCCAGTTTATAGCTGCTCTATTTCTCCTGATTAATGCACCAGTTGCAGGTGTGTGTGAAACCTCTGTGTAAAACTAAATGAATTGTGGGGAAACTTTGCAAGTGGCATGGGATTTTGTTCGGTTTATGTTGTACATGCTACTATTTAACAGTGACTATCCATCTCTGGTCAACAGTTAAGATTGATTGATTGACTGGTATGCTGTAATATCCCACATCGACCTTCATGAACATAGACAAACCTCATGCAAACCTCATGGCTGTAATGGATTTCCTGATCTAGCCTGACATTAAACCAACACTTCCTCCGATTTCTGCCATGGCCATCACAGAGAAAAATTAAAAAGGATGAGAACATATTTTGAGAACATTATTTAGTAAGTTTTCTACAGTCTGGAAGGAACAATTTTCTTCCTAAAATGTTTTGCCACAATAGTAATAGTACCAGTAGCAAGCACTTCCAACAATATTCTTGTTCATAACATGATTGCCATGTTATGTATGAGCATGAAGAAACCCTAATAATATTATAACTCATCATATACAGCGTCATGGCATGACATGCATGGTCATGGAATGCATTGTGATAGGTTACGAAGTGCGAACTAGCTTGCCAATGTGGAATGTCCGGATGGAGGGATCATGTTGATGTCATGAGGGGGGAAAGTAATAAGAGCACAAGGAAAAGGGGAAATTGGACAATTTTGGTGGTGGTACAATTGTACCTTAATGTTAGTGAACCTTGGCCCAAGTAAATGTTGAGGCCTGAATGTGTGTACTTGTCTTCAGGTGTATTTCTTCCACATTTAGAAAAAGGAGGGATGTATTAGACATGCCTTCCAATGAAAAACAGATCTATTTTATCTGGTGTCACAATTAACATCCACGGAGGTTACTAGAGGCTAAGGTCTTGCAGAACCTACTACAAACTCTTAAAGTTTAAATCTTCCATGCCATATATTTTAAGTGCTATGTATCACTCTAAATGTTGCACACCATATTTACAAGTGCTATATCATCTAATTGTTCCACACTATGATTTTTACATGCTAAATAGTCTAAATGTTAGAGACCATAAATCTTAAGTGCTACATGGTCTATATGTCCTACAACATAATTTGCTGGATCGTAATGTGAAGTGCTGCTTTTGATTTTCCTTCCTCCACACTCCCCTTACCCCTTCCCACATGGAACCTGTTTCCTTGTCCTAGAGCTTGTACACTGGATTCCAGGATCCAGAGTGAACCAAGTGCACCATGCAGCATGGAGGGTATGTGGACACTGTTCCCATTGTATTCCTGTCCTGCAATAACCATCCACCATGTCTCCCAGTATGAGCCTCACATTCATGTGACAAAATCTGGTGAAGCGTTAGTCAGAATTAGTTCTAACAACTGAACAAGCTAGAAGATTTAATTGCTGTACATGTGTCTCTCTCTTGTCTGCGACAGTTGCAGCAGCTTCTGATATCTTGAGTACAACTGTTGGGATTGATTATACATGCCTTGATGGGCGTAACACGTGCATGTACTCTATACTATTGATCCCTAATGCTTGAAAGCTGAATCAATCAATCAGCTCCATAACGCCAAATTCCAAGGGTGCTATGATATGATACTGTTGCGCTTAATCTGTATAGTTACGGTTCAGAACTAGATCCTTCTACAATATTCTAAAAAATATTATCACGGAGAGAATTCATTTATTTGTAGAACCAAATTGCATTGCGCTTCATTCTAGGTTCTCCACCAAAAACTTCAGAAATGCTCAATAAGATTGGTTTCCCTATTAAGGGTCATAGGAGATGACACCAAAACAGGAAGTCTATGGAATTTCATGATCGTGGCATGTTTGGTGCATTTTGATGATTCAACCAAAAATTATGGAAATTTTCATTTCTTAGTTTTGATAATTTTTTAGAATTTGGCATTTGGGCTTTGAGGCATGGGGATAATCATATGTGAATTCATTTTTTCATGTTATTGTACACAAAATAAGACAAATTGACAATCTTGCCATTTGCTATCCTTGCAATGTTGTTTTCAACTGTTTTGGAAATGTGGCACATACCAGTGTTAGCTGGTTTTGGACCAGTTCTTGGTCTGGTTTCAAGTCTGGTTCCAAGGTTACCTTCAGCTTCTTGCTCCAGTCGGAACCAATGTTGGATATCAACAAGGGTATTAATAAGTTCATTAATAACCTACCGACCATTTCTCACATTTTTAGAAAACTGGTTAGAGAACATACCTGCTTGGTTTGTAGCATCAAAAGAATCAAGAATACCCATATGGGTCGGGTGTTAATTTATCAAAATGTAATCACCTACCTAGATTGGAATTTTAAATCCTTCGTGTAGGTTATCAATCTTTAAACCCTAAACATAATAGCCACAAGTCCCCTGGTGATTAGATGCAAACACTGCTGCCCCAGTTGCCCAGGAAAAAATTTAGTCTCAAATTTTGAATAGGATTCACCTTATTAGCAAAGAGCAAAAGGTGCAAGAAAGATGGGCAGAATACATGAACTTTTTAAGGCATATCTGATATGTAGGGATATGAAGGTCAAGGCTTAAATGCCCTTGGAGCTTTCCATTTATACTAATTAAGTTTCACACCTCTTATTCTGACACTTTTAGTTTCAATGTACTTATACCTTAAAAGCCTTCTTGGGTACTAGTATGGAAGGTAGTTCTCAAGAAGAGTATTTGAGAAATAACCATTATGCATAATGGTTGAGTATTACCAAACAAAATGAATGGGTAAACAAATGAATGGGCATTACTTTGAAAATGAAATTCATAATAGGCAACTCTTGTTAATACTCTTGAATTGAAATATTAGTACTCTCCTTTTCTTCACAAAGTTCTAGTTTTTTATGGTGGCTGATATTATTTTTTCAGGAAAAGATTGCAGTTAGACTTGTCTACTTTTCTTTTTAGCCACACACTAACTTTTCATTGGCATAAAACTTTTATTACAATTCCCAATTGTGAGCCTTATGGAGCCAAATCTTTGAGCATTCCAAGATTCCTAAACAGAACTACAACAGAGGTTCCATAAAATACAAAAGATTAAAGTTGACACTAATAACATCAAAAGCAGAGCCAAAAAATGGTCGCATGTGAATTGCATAGGAAAAGTGCTTGAATAGGATATAGAACCCATATCTTCATTTCCTAAACCACAACCTATGCAACAATAAGGACACCCCTTTAATTTACCTTGATGTTCAGCTTTGTAAATATATTATACTTGAAAGGGTACTATATACTTGACAGGGTCTAGACCTTTTAAGGTCATTTTTCAATTAAATACTCATTAGCACATATGAAGGAAATTCTCACATAACAATCATACACCATACTAGACATTCATAATATATGTTTCAAAGTTCCAATCACCCACAGTCCTAAAGCTTGGTTTTAATGTTCGCTGGAAGCTCAAAGCATGATCAAGGTATCCCATTTGAAACATAAGGACACATTTATGTTGACCAAATTTTTTTGTTTGAGAAACTTTAAATTTTGCTCTCCTAGATGACCATAACATTCATGGCAAGTTGTCAAACCGACTTGTTTTGCTACAACTTGCACATTCTCACGAAGTGAACACATGAGCTTGTATAAGCTATTCTCTTTCACTATTTTTGCAATGACTTAGTCATTTTTTACTTTGCATTCATCCTTTTTAAACTTTATTCTCAAACCTTAATTTACCAAAAAAAAAATTTGCTCAACATAGTACAAATAAGACTTCTTTCAAGTCATCTTTGATCATATTTCCTAACACACTCATTTGCAATAAGACACTTTCATGCTTGCTAGTTGCCTCTTGGGTGGAATTGTCATCAATGTAAATGGTTTTCTTGGGTATGTTTTTGATGAAAAGCTCCATTTGGAAAGAGAGATGTTGAAAGATTTTAGAATCAATGTACAATGTTTCATTGTCTAAAACACTTGAAGTTATTATGAAAGCTTGTTCCTCTTTTTTGCAACATTGAGTTGTTTCTTACGCAATGACCTTTTTCTTAAGGTTGACAACTTTCTTCTTACAATCTCTAGCCTGATGTCTAGGCTTCTTGTAGTAGTTGCACAAGAACCTTTTCTTGTACTTTTTTTCATCCTTGGTAGTTTGTTCCTCATGATATGGAATGTTGATCTTCTTTTGTGGAACAACAAAGGCTGCACCATTTCCCCAACACCTCCAACTTCTTTAACTCTTCACGACTAGGCCATGTTGTAAGAAACTCTAATTTAAACTCATCTACCATTAACTTGAAAGGAAAAATCAAATTGTAATGGATTCAAGAAAACTACACAATACAACTATGTCAATTTTTTTCAACTTCGCTTAGATAGTTTCAAGTTGTTGATTCATGGACTTGACTTTGTTGATATGTTTCAACATTCTATCACTTGGACTCACCTGCATGGTAAAGAATTGATCTAGGTAAAAGCATGGTAAGGTAGTTCGCTTTTGACATATTGAAAAGTCTACATCTTACATTAGCTAAAATTCTTAAAATCATAATAATTACATAATAAAAGTCCTATAAATTATCCCCCATGTTTTTGGTCAAAAATATTGCTAGGCCACCTTAAAGATATCATTAAACAAGTGGTTGATAAAAAAACTTCATGTGACAATCAAAAATCTTGATTTTTTATCTTTTTTTCCTCACTTTAGATTCTCTCAAGTTGGGTTGACTTTCAATGTAGACAAAACACACTAAAGTTTTTATTTTTTTGAAAAAAATTACAACTTGACTTCCATAGATAAAAATTGTCCCCACCAAATCTAAAGGTAACTAATTATGCAACCTTTTGAGTACCCATAACCTATTAAGAAGACTCCATGACAAGAATTAGAATTGGATGCAAAATGCAAAGGACTATGATATAGAACTAAAATAAGGCTAGAATAATTGAATATGCAAACCCAATGAGATTGACACTACAATATCCTATTACTAGAAATTGCAAAATGATTGCATAGTAGGAATAAGCTCATATATATATATATAAAGGGAAAAAAGTCCCA
>Ga0209611_10011796_pt1 | contig 12466 bp, 9 predicted proteins | sample S1TSphgellanicum_3_FD_187693 | JGI IMG/M metagenome (GOLD analysis project Ga0209611, IMG submission 187693) | Host-associated microbial communities from peat moss isolated from Minnesota, USA - S1T2_Fc - Sphagnum magellanicum MG (SPAdes) (version 2) | ecosystem: Host-associated > Plants > Peat...
TGATAGTGCTACAGTTCTCCAGATATTCCAGTGTCTGGGAAGAGGCCAAGTGCAACTGCAAGTGCTCGAGTCAAAGAAGATACAGGCAAGGTACTGAAACATGAAGGTCAAACTAGCATCCTGTCAAAAGCTATTGTGAACATCGGTCGTGATGGAGAGGGAGTAACAGGCAGTCCTGTCAAGAGGGAGCATTCTCATGTACATAATCCTGCATTTTCAGTGGCCAAGAAAGAGGCCAGAGCGCTGGAGCATTCTACAGATCATTTGAAGGTGGGTCTCTGCTTTCTGTCCCTGAAATCATCATCTGAATAATGATTTCATGTTAGACATGTAATTGGAGGACATGATTTCTTTGAGCTTGTTTTGAAGGGATTTTTCGCTATTGACCACATAGAAGCCTGTTTTGGACTTTGCAGGCATTTTTATCTGGTCTGATATTTCTCAAGCTTGGTTGCCTGTCTGGGTATTCCATTCACAGAAGTGCCATGCTTTCATTGGTGGGCATGACATCTCTTACAAACTGTGGGCTGAATGTGCAGAATGAACCTGGACTGGAAGTTGAGAGCACCAATTTGTATCTGTGGGCAGCACTGAAGTTCTTGCAGGCAGCAGCTCTTGTTGAAAATGACAATACTGACATTAACTGTGCTGGGGAAACCCAGTCGATGGTGGTCTACAACAACACTGCTACACTCTGCAAACAGGTTGGGCTTCATCATATCTTGCATCCTTCATCCTCTTGACCTTTTGCACAGATTGTTCTTTGAAGCTTTCAAGAACTGTAGTTTTCTACTGCTCCATTCTAAGGTCTATCCACTCACTGTGTATGCATTTGATGGCTGGATCTTTGAAGCTTATGAGGTATTTACACAACCTTGAACCATGCTAGAACTCACTGCTTTGATTCTTTTGCAAGAGGGTGTAGACAAGGATGAGTATTTTGGCTTTGGTCAATGTTTAAGATCATGAGTTCAATCACTGACCATTAAAATTTTTGTTTATTATGGGCACATCAGAAAGAGTCCAAAATGATTCAAAAAGTCCCCAAGGAGAAAGAAGCAGCTGTAGCTAATCTTAAGGTACTCATTGTAACATTGCTGGTGCATATCTAACCTACTATTTGTAATGAAGGTGATGATCTGATACCTTGTGAGTTATACTCACATGGTTTTCAGTTGTGAACACACCTATTCTTGTCATACTAGCTTTGCACTTCACTGGAACTGTTTGCACCTTCAATGTTCCAGCAAATTGCATGGATATATTAATGTCCATCTTTGATATCATAACAGTTATAATGGCTTGTTACTAGCATAAATGTTGCTGTCGAAGGTGACTCAATATTGAGTTTGGGCTTTTCGGCAATTGGAGTTTCCGCTTTTTTTCTAGATGATCCTACACTACTTCCTGTGTTCAACACTGCATTGGGTGTTGTTGCCACATGAGTCTTCTGGCATAGAAGAAAGCAAAGATTGCTGCTGACATCAAAAGAAAATGTACCTGATGAGACCTGAAAGTTGCACCCAAAGCCTTTGCACATCCCAAGCTCCTCTTGGAGTTGTGGAACTTTGGCTTGACTGAGTGAGTAGGCAACTGAAGAACTGGTGATTTTCACTTCACTCCTCTTTTCTTCAATAGTAGACTAAAAGATTGTTGGGTGGGGATAGAAAACCTTATTGATTAGGGTTTAGGGTTTATCCACTAGTACTCTTGGAGACTCCATTTTAGCTTGATCATCCATTGTTTTTGATATATCCTTGGGTAAAGGTATATATATATTTCAATGGGTTTACTAATTCTATAAATGTATATTAAGATTAAAAATTTCCATGGGACAAGGTTGGGGTATACATAAATTGTTGTTTTTGGTAGATGAATAAGGTATGGGTACCCCCTATCATATACCCCTATTTGGAGTTTTAAAAAGGCGTGTATTATTTATCAATTTAATTATGAATGAAAAAATGTCCACATTTTGAAAACATTGATATAGTTTTTGAAGGACAAACTTAATAAGATCATGCATCAATTTCATGTCAAAATGAACAAATCAATGTACAAACATCATCTTTAAATACAGATATGTACAAACACATTTAAAAACCTTGATTCATTCAATGATAAACAAAGCTTCAATTGCCTAATATTAAACATGCATACATAAGATGTTGTAACTAAAGAAACATGTGAGGCTTCTATGAATTAGACATCCATGCTCTACTCAAGATTGATCATCATATTGAATAGTTTGTTGACCTCACATTTCAACAAATTGGTGGATTTGAAAACATTAACAAATTGATATAATTAACGCCATGTAGTGTGCTCTTATGTCAACACTTACAACCATTGTTGTCAACACACATACAACACATAATACCCCAAATGGTACAACACATCCAAACTTAATTTGCTTGATTTTTCTAAATGGTCTACAATGAACTTCCTTCGTAACACCACCTTACAATGGTCTCATATTTGTCATTTTGGTCAATAATGTGCAATTTCTTCGCAAAAAATCTAAGGCAATGCTTAGTGGATATAAATCCACTCCACTAACCAATATATCATAAGATGTAACATGGGTGATCACAATTCAAGCCCACACCGTGGTATAATTAGATGGTCAATGGGGATTAACTTGAATGACAATCTTTTATTTGGTTAAACCCCAAGCTTTCTTTAACCCAACCATTGATGTCATAATTTGGTACATGCATGGTTCAAAATTGGCATCAGTCAATCCAAGACCTTCTATTGTTGTTTTGCCCAACATTAAGGGTTGAACATTTGGATATAATAAAACCTTATAAGGTTGGTACTATTTACTTGAAACCCCTTCAATTAGAAAACACCATTATTGTTATGCATTACCACCACACTGAGAATAACCCCTACCCTATCAATGGTGGAACATGTAGGAAGGAATTACAACTTGATGACAACAAAATGCCAAGTTAATACATTTAGATCTTGCGACTATTAACATTGGGAACAACCTAAAGAACTATGGTTAATATTAAATCCTTATGCCACACAACCCCCATAATGTTAATGTGGTAAAGGACAAGGTTTTGGTTATTTATGCCATAGTTCCAAATGTAATGTGAAACAATGATTTGCATCATGCCTATAAGTATTACAATGGGAACATGACTAGTTGGGATTAGGGTTGGAGGTAATGGCATGTAATGGATTAAGGTAGTCCTTCTTCTAATGAAGCCCACCACACTTTTGGACAACATTTTTCTTCTCCCCCCCACTTAGTAGAATATGATGTGGAACCACTTGGTTCAACTTGGCTCCCTTAATTTTTTATAGTGCACCTTTATTGGTTTCACTACACTATTGTTAAAAAAATGGTGTCAATATATTTTTCAAGTTATCATTGTTAAAACTAATAGTCGCCACATGTTCTTCCACCATGTTCAAATCAATGCATTTCAATAATTGAAACACACTTGCCAAGGTTGGTCATGTAGGTTGAAGTAACATTACATCCTACATCTGATGCCTAAGTTCCTTGTTCAAAATTCCATACCAAAATTTAATAACTTGTGTTTTCATAACACCTTGTGTCATAATGATGAGCTTCCTCATCCATGCATATATGCCTTTCATAAATTCTCATGCATCTTATTGTTGAAACTTTTATAAATTCTATAGTTTTTCTATCCAAACCCCCTAATAATTCCTTCACAACTATCCAACATAAAGTTCCATTATAAGGCTAAACATCATGAACGAACCTTATATATTGGTGGAAGGGCCATTACCATTGCTTCTAATGGTTCCACCACTTCTAATGGTTCTCCCACCATTAGCACTTTTGTTTTTAATGGTTCCAAGTTTTTTGATGGTTCAATTTTCACATCAACACATCAATTTTAAAATAAATTAAAATTGTAATATAAAATTCATTTTGAGATATACATATTTTTAATTAATTTGATGTTATTTTAAAAACTTCAAGAAGGCTTTGATGAAGATTTAATAACAAAAATATAATCAAATTAATTTTTAATCAAATTTTTTATATTGTTGTTTTTTTATGTTATAAAAATTTATTATTGCCCTAAGATAGTCAAGATGCATGTATGATTTTAGGTTTTACCAAACATGTATGGGGCAAACACAACTAGTTATTGGCCCAAGTTAATGGAGGGGCATATGTAAATTTTGAATGCACCCATCTAATTGATGGGTTGTTTTGAAGTCTACCCATCTACTTGTTAGGTTTCTTTTCAAAATAAGAATGTTGGGTAATTGATTTAATCATGCTTCTTATCATTTTATTTTTTGGGGTTGTCACTTGCCTTTTTGTATCATGAGGTTTCTTGTCACTATGAAATGTAAAAAAATTTCATATGATTAATTTATAAATGAAAATTGTGTGATAAACATATAATAATTAGCTTCAATTCCTTTAAATTTTATTAAAATTTGAAATAACTAAAACCCTATCATTTATGAAAAGTAAAAAACAACCTCAACACATTCAAAATTATGATATGGATACCATCATAGAAAATCAAAATGATAACAAACAATGGACTCATATGTTAAATGATTTACAAAGAAACAAATTTGATACACCACTATTAGAACTTCAAAAATCCATATTGTTCCAAAAAAAACATGCACATGGAAATGATAATTCACAACAACCTAAAATATGTGAATTATTTGATGTCCAAACATAAATAGATTCCTTATACAACAATATGAAAATTTTGAAATCTAATAACAAAAATATTTATTCACCCATACTTTTAAAACTTTCATAATCAAAAATTATAAATTAAATGGTTTACGACTTTCTGCTTTTGAAGGATTCATAAAAATGAATTTCACTAATCAACTATCACAATACATAAGGGGTACTACAAGTATAAGCAAAACACAAACCATCAAAACTATTAAAGAATATTTTTTGAAAACAAACACTTGCAAAGACAAATTATGCATTATAACATACATTGCAAATATTATTTTATTGAGAGGTGGAACAATTATCCATTCCTTACTTGGCTTATCAATTGATAAGAATACAATTATAAACAAATATAATATAATACCAAATAGCTAGTCCGACATTCAATTTATGATAGTCAATCAAATATGAATGGTGGGTTGTATGATGTTCATTACGATGCATTTAAAATTACAAAAATTAAAATCAAGCATATTGCCATTTGGAGGACTTAATATAATGTTCATGAAAGATTTTTTACAATTTCCACCCATCATTAACACATCTTTATTTTACAACTAACATCAACCAACTTTTACATTCACAAATTCAACATAAAAGAAAAATCATATGTAAAAGTATATGGGAAAATTACATTTGTCCAAATAGCATCATATTAACACAATAAATGCGATAAAACAAAAACATAAAATAACAACTCTTTTTACAAAAAATTTGAAATGGAATAAGCTCAAATTCAGATTTTGATTTGTTAAAAACATATTTTTTCACTAATATGAATGTAAATCTCTTTGATGACCCATAGAAAACAATAACCTTCATGGTATTTAGAAATGAGTTACGAAATGCAATTAATCAAAAAATGATAAACATAAAACCCAATATTTTATATATATATATATATATGGCCACTAATACTTACCAAAAAAATTCAATATGAAATGATATACAATACCTCAAAAAAAAAACTATTTTAACAAGTAAAATTCAAAATTTAACACCTTTTTTGAAATTATACAAAGGAATGAAAATCATAATCACATAAAACATATATCCTAAACTAGGAATTTTCAATGGAACCATCAGTTACATTCAAAATATTTCAATCAACAAATCCCAATGGATTCAACAAGAACATTCAATGCACCCACCTACAAATGTTTTGTGTTGATTTAAATGAATTCATTAAAAAATGTCACTAAATACAAGACATAACCCTAGAAAGTTTACCAAAAAATGTCAGACCAATAGTATCAATATCCATAATATTTCAATATCATCACCAAATACCATAATCAAATACTTCCAATATATTTAACATAAATAGATACCAACTACCACTTGCTTTTGCTTTTTGTTTCATATATTTTGAATATCAAGGACAAACATTTGATCACTTGATCATAGATTTGAAACAACCACCTGATAATGTACCAATTACCATGCACAACATATACGTAACATTATCACGATTACATTCCTTGGATGGACTCGTAATATTAAGGGATATATTTATCGAATACATATGTAAAGCCAAATTCAAAAAATGTTATCAAAGATCTGACAAAACCTTTTTCGACCAAAAAAAATTCAATACAACTAATAACAAAACCAACAAAGATATTGAAATTCCTATGGATTCAAATATTTACCTTAAAAATGTGATAATAATTTATTACATGATAAAGTAACAAAAAAAAATTTACAATATCAAATGATTCATAAAACAACTCTAGTAAGTATGATAACATTGATTATTGGATTGAAGACTTCCAATTAACTTAAGTATATGAAAATATTCTCTTGACTTGAACAAATGGCTAAATGACCAAATCTAGGAAGTGTTATGCAAATATTATATGTCGAAAAATTACAATCATTAGGATATGAACAACATACATATGCAATCATGGAAAAAAATGTATGTCAATAAAAAAATGTTTTTAACACATATTCATAAATCACAATCAATGGGTATTAGTAAAAATCCACATGTCAACTCTTAATTTACATTGTATAATATACAATTCACATATGCCAAAGATGAAAAAATTGCTTAGTGACACAATCAAATTATTATGCAAACTTATAAATGTGAAAAACTTGTTATACATATATGTAAATTTAATGCAGCAAATAGACATATCATCATGTGGTGTTTTCACAATAGCATATGCAACTAACATTGGGTTTGGATTCGATCTCAAAAAATCTCAATATGTTTTGACATAAATGTGAACACATTTATGAAAATCCATAAACGATAGATACACCTTTCCCTTCCCAAAATATGAACTAATATGACCTATATATATATATATATATATATATATATAAAATTCATCATCACTAGTAGAGAGTGAAGCAATGTGGAGCCCAAGTTTTGTTTCTATGCATTGGACCAAAAGAGAAGCAACATCATGTAATGATGTTCATTACATTATGTTCATTTTGTATTATTGAATGATTTTGTGATTTTGTTAACATTTTGATTAAATAATTCCTACTAAAAATTGATATATTTAGGAATAGTATATTATGGAATCAAAATGGATGTTATAATCTTTTTATTGTTTTTCAATTTTGAAATAAAACTTTGCACAACACTTGTCTTGTCCATTTTTTAGACTTTCCTTCTTCTAAATTGGGTGCATAGGCATGCATTCCAAAGCTTCATCAATAGTGGAGGTAATGGTTCAATATAAAGGTCCCCATTAAGGTATTGTGTCACAAAATTTGAATTAAAATGAATGGATTATTTGGCACAATATTGGCCTAGTGATTAAATGAAATGGGTTAGAGGTGAATGATAAATCCTTAAAATTGAAATCAATTTCCCAAGTGTATGTAACTCTAATGTTTTCTTGCTATACTAAGAATTATCAGGAGATTCTTTTTTAATGATGTTTCAAATGTTGTAGTTTAACAAATCTAACATGTGAAGGCCCTTAAAGTTAATCCTCAAACCAATGTTGGTCATTGATAAAAACCAACAATTTTGTAAAGGTGGAGCTTGTGTAAGTGTTGCTTCACCCATGGAACGTGGACTACTTTTCATGACAAGGGATGCACCAATTAGTCACACCACCTAGAAGGCAACACCATGTTTTTTAAGAAGGCATTTGTGAATATGGCTTGAAAGTCATTGGTTCAAATACACCCCAAATACATGTCCCCTTTTATTCTTCAATTTATGAAGGAGAATCATGGGTGTGTTGTCATTCATAGAAACACATAAAGTTCAAATGTTTCACAAAACCAACATGAAGTTTTCTATGGCAAGCCATCCATGAGCAAATAATTCTCCTAGTTTCCTTTTGGCACACCAATATAGAGTTCAACAAATTTGAACTTGTATAAAAAAAAAGGTTTTCAAATGATTTCACTTTCGCATAAGATTGAAGTTCCACATAAAATGTGAACTATAGGTTATAATATACGATATGTTCTTTACATCATGTAACTTAACTTTTGCAAATCCTTTTAAATTCATGGCTAATCCCAGGTGAAAAGATTTTATAGTTGTTAACATTTATCAAAATATGATCAATGAATTTTTCAGTTTTCAAATTTTATGGACCTTTGATTCAATCATTGTTTTGTTTCCTCAAATTTTTAATGTTTCCACGTTGGTAATCTTTTCGAAAGGAGATTTATCCAAATTTGATTATAAAACAACTCTGAAAATATAAATGTATTAAAATCCTTTTGTATCAATGGCTAATTGTTTAAAAAATGTGTAGAAACATGGTGATTTTTTAGATTTTTGGAAACTTGTTATTGGAATAAATGGAATATTTGAAAAGTGTTTTAAAAAAAAATTGTCAAATGATGAAAATTCATCACAAAAAATAAATAATCTAACATTCTAAGGTTTGGATAATGTGACATTAAATTGGTTGGACATGTTGAAAATTATAACATTGTTACCAAATATAACCTTCAACATTTTGGAGGTCTCATTTCTTTAGCAATATGAAAAACTACCAAACTACATAGTAGTTGTTAGTGTTGTTTAAAACAAATGTGTGCTTGAACAAAAGCTATGCACAAACCTTGATTCATTGATGAAAAGACTATCAATGTGAAATATCATAATCAATATTGCATAATTTTAGTTCATAATTCACAATTTGATGAATATTTCAAGGATCTTGTGCTTGGATCTCATTTCAAAGATGAAAGGTCAATAATATGAGGATTTTTTCATGCATATAATGTTTTGAAGATATTTTTTAATGTTTTATATGAAGGCTTTTACCTTGATTCAATAATGCACTATGTTGTTCAATGGATTATAATGTATCTTTTGACAAAAGTCAATTTCAATTTCATTTGATCTAACCATTAAACAAATTATTGTGGAAACATTTAAAATCACACAAAAGTGGGTTTGCTAAGGATTGTAGCAACATCACATTAACCAAATCATTACAAGCTTTCAAATGTGAAAATATTTAGTTAGAATTAAACTTGATACAATGTGTGCATTTTCAAAACATAAATTTTTAACAAAGTCTTATTTATTGATGAATGCCCTTTGTGGCCTTTTGGCTTAAGCATGCAATATGAATTTCATGTAATTATCACAAAATGCAATATGCCACATCCTATAATAATTCAACCAAATTTTTTATTTAATATTAAAAAACTCATTATGAACACTAATGTGATGTGTGTGTGTGTGTGTGTGTGTGTGTATAAACATATCAATTTCTTTTAATTTAATTACAAGTTGCATACATTATGTGACATAATATGTTCTAGAATATAACATGATCTAATAATAATAATTACATTGTAAATTTTTCATTATAGACTTTTGCCTAGTTCAAATTTATGTAACATGTGAATTTGCCACCCATAATGAGAAACATATGGATTTTCTTTTGGAATCTTAACTTGTTGGAGCATTGCACATTTTGTCACTTATTGTTTTCCTTCTTTTTAGTAGTTTTATATTCCTTTCATCTCTTTTGTTATGTTTTTATTTGAAGTTTTTATTTGCTTTAAAGCTTCTAATAGTTTTAATTTATCAAAAAAAGTGTGGACTTTTCGTAAACATTTCTTCTCATCTCTTTAGAGGACATTGGCTTTATCTCATTTGTGACCACAATGTTCAAAACAGGTTAAACATTTCAACTTCATGTTTTGTTTCCAATTTTTTGTTTAAGTAGCACCTCATCTTCTTGTAACCTTAAACAACAACACCTTGTTTTGACAACAATTGAACTTGTGATTCGTGTTGTTTTCCCACTTGTCTTTCTCACTTGGAAAACAACACAGACCAAAGACACACAAAATGTTTCCATGTGTGCTTCCCTTTGGCCCCCTTTTACACTTTATGTTTATGTATGTATGTGTATGAAAGTTCAACTTTGGACAAAACATACAAGATAAAAATGTGGTGCTATTGGCAACATTTCAAGGAACACATTGGCAACTCGATTGGAACACAATAATAACACAATGGGGGAAAGAAGAAAAAAATCCTTCCACCCCCAACCCAAAAGAAAAAAAAAAATTGTTTTTAGAAATGCATGTTAAGCCTTTTCGTTGGCCACATGAATTTTATGATTTAAAATTATTTGTCATCATTTTTGGGCTAGGCTAATACCATTGCCCAACAAGGTGGGTAGAATTAACATTTGCAACTTCAATTGTTTGCATAACTAAGTAAAACCTTTTTATTTTCAATGTTATGCCAATGAAGTTTTGGACACCGAAGGTTCAAAGGATCCCCCTTTTCAATCATGATCACTTTGTTTAAATGAAGAACCTCCATGCCTTATGTCAAAACATTGTCAACATAAAGTCAAGCCATTGAAGTGGGGATGAACTCTTTAGTTTTCACCAATGTTTTTCTTTTCATTTTCTTGATATTGAAACTTCGGCAAAATTGAACCCAAAAAAAGGAGCAAAATTATTCAAATTTCCACAAATTTGTTTGTTGAAAAGTGACAAAATTTCACCACCAAAAAAAAGGATTGGTCTTCACTATTTCCTTATGAAGCTTTCCTCATTTATGATTTGTTCTTCATGATATGTCCATGATGATTTAAATTGTCATTCTTGGGTTGGAGAGCTAGAGCTTTAACATGTAATTAGGGATAAAAAATTACATCATTTCATTTGCGATCTCATTTTCTTTTCATTTTCTCGATTTTGTAAGTGTTTTTATTGCAATATAGTTTAGCAAGTTTAGATTAGAAAAAACAAGACACACCCCCATCTCTCTTTAAGCATTGTTCATCTTCATACTTTCACCCACCCTTTGTTGCATACAATCTTAGCCATCAATAAAGCCACAAACTAACAACAATAACAAGAAGCTTAATGCCTCTAAAGCAAAGAGGGAAACAAATACTAGCTCATCACTCAATGACTTTTACCCTTAATGGCTAGTGTAAAATTTTTTGCACAAATTTTCAACTTAAATAATGCAATTTCAACAAATAAAAAGGAAAGCAAATTGTGGAAAAAATGGAGCCTTATTTGCCAAACTTCTAAATTAAAAAAAATTTGAAAGATTTCTACAACAAGTTCCAGCAAGTAGCAAAAATATGTAAAGAGGATTCTTAAATGTTTTTATTTTTCAATTTGATTTATAGCCAAATTTGGCTAAATCTTCTTTGTGCATGATCACAAGTTTGGCTACATAACAAAATAAATTAAAAAAAAATAAAAATGAAAATCACCCTAATTATGGCAAGTTCAAAGTTCAAAGCAACAACAATTTTTAAAAAAAAAAGAAAGAATGTTTCATAAAGTTCTCAAAAAATGAACGCACAAAATTGCTAACTTTTGGTCAAATTAGACAAAAAGGCATCATCTAACCATTGCTAGCTTTTGAGTCAAAACAGACATCACTAAAATATATAACAACACTGGGGCAAATATTCCTCAAAATGTGGGACTAAATGAAAAACTAACATCACAATATTTCAATAGTGTCTTTCTCTCTCCATTCAAAGTACTTTTTACAAGCTACAACACACCCAACAACTCTTTATTTCCCCCTCAAAAATCAAAGACTCTGCAACTATGGTATCCTAGTTTAAAACTGCAGTTTTAGTAGGAAAGAGTAAGTTAGGTTAACCTAGCTACTAGTCAGAACAAAGAGCAAGTGTGCAACCTCTAGGGTTTTCTCTAGGGTTTTGTGTCCCAGTACCCAAAACCTTGTTTCTCTCTGTTTGTGTCATATGTGTTAGTGTGGGTATGTTTTGTGTTCAAATTTCCAGAGAAGATGATGTTGTGGGTTTGCAGCAGAATGTCAGTCTTCTGTTTCTAGCTATTGGGTTTTTGTGGGTTTTTATTGTTGGTTGCAGGAGTAAAAGGATTTGAGCAAGAAGTGGGTTTGGGTGTTTTCTGTTTTTTTTTTGTTGGGTTTAGGGTTTGTGGAGGAGGGAGGGAGAGAGAGAGAGAGAGAGAGAGAGAGAGAGAGAGAGAGAGAGAGAGAGAGTGTATGTGTGTGTGTGTGTGTGAAAGATGGGTGTCCCAGCTTTTTATAGATGGTTGGCAGACAAGTACCCATTGACTGTGGTGGATGTGGTGGAAGAAGAGTTGCAAGTTATAGAGCAGATTGGAGTGCCAGTTGATACTACTAAGCCTAATCCAAATGGGCTTGAATTTGACAACCTTTATCTTGACATGAATGGCATTATCCATCCTTGTTTCCATCCTGAAGATAAGGTAAATGTGATCTGTGTGTCCCTTTGGATTATTGCTTTCATTGAAAAAAAGAATCTGGTT
>Ga0209611_10011800_pt1 | contig 12462 bp, 14 predicted proteins | sample S1TSphgellanicum_3_FD_187693 | JGI IMG/M metagenome (GOLD analysis project Ga0209611, IMG submission 187693) | Host-associated microbial communities from peat moss isolated from Minnesota, USA - S1T2_Fc - Sphagnum magellanicum MG (SPAdes) (version 2) | ecosystem: Host-associated > Plants > Peat...
CCTATTTCGCCAGCGAGATATCCAATTTGATCCCACGGCACGGCGTAAGCGACCGGCCATAGGACATCAATCCCCCATTCATGATGAGCGATGAAACCCGTCGCACCATTTGCTTGGAACCGAGAACCGTGAACTGCTGAGTCATACGTCCCACCGAATATATTATCGAACGGAGTGTGCAGCGGTTCGCCATAAGCGATCGACGGGACTACCAAGCTGATCCTGAGATAGTAGCCGGTCAGAAGAGCTGTCTTCGCATTGTTGTCGATTTCAAAGTCCGGCACAGATTGCGTTCGAGCGAGCGCGATGATGCTTTTCACTTCGCACATCTCCCCAACGTTGGGTGGGTCGGCAGGCCCTTTGGAGCGGCCGAAGCTGCCCGCGGATGGAGAATAGAAGGTGTCATGTAGTGCTCCAATCGCTTGAAACGGTTTTGTCTTTCACGGCAATTTTGATTCTTGATCCGACTCTCTCGTCCATATGCGGCTAGCTACAAGCGAAATGATCCGCGACGAGCGGCAGAACCTTAATCGATCCAACAGGTAACCTGCAAGGTATTACCGATGCCATAGGTGGCTTGGATCCGCAATGAGATCCGAAGCTGTAATCAAGAGGCATGCAACGAGATCATGGGCATAGTCAAACACTATTTGCTTTCCTTTTTTCGCGTTCTACCATGGGCTGTAACAAGTATCTTTCTATTCATTGGTTCATACGTCGTTGGAGCTTTCTTTGGGTTTCGCTTTTCGTCTGCAAGCCTGAGGGCGAGCGAATCCATTGTCTCCATAATTCTTGCCATTCCAATTCTCGGAATTATCTCAGCAGTGTTATCGGCTTTGCTCGCATTCGTGCCGGCGGCGTCATTTTGGATTGCAAATCTTTTTCAGAAACGGTGGTTCGTGATTGTGCCGGCGCTCGTTGTTTTGGGATACTGTCTAGGCGCCCAAGGTTATGTCAATGGGCCTCCCAAACCGTGAGCTCGTCCATTTGAACGTGCCGATAAACGTCGGGCGGAATTGAGCGTCGAGTGACGTCATATCACGTACTGATGTTGGCCCGGTTTTGTAGAGCCTAGTTGATTTGACACTACGCCGCTTTGCTCATCCGGCGTTCGAAGTTGTTAGGCGATAGGTGCCGAGTGCTGAGTGGCGCCGATTCGGATTTTACCAGCCCTCGATGAAGTCGAAGATCGCAAGCGATGCCTCGCTCTGCGTCTTGAATCGGTTTTGCCCGAGGAACTCGCACTCGAGAGTAGCGTTGAAGCGCTCGCTCATTGCGTTATCGTAGCAGGCGCCAACGGAACCCATAGACATCGTGACGCCGGCTTCACTGCACCGCTTTCCAAAAGCGATCGAGGTATACTGCGATCCGTGATCGGAATGATGGAGGACCGATTTCGGTCTTCGGCGATAGATCGCCATGTTGAGCGCATCGACGACGAGCTCTTTGCGCATGTTGTTAGGCATCGCCCACCCGACGACGCGTCGAGTGCAAACATCGAGCACGACGGCGAGAAAGAGAAGCCGGCATACGCCGTAGGTGATGTCGGCGACCCAAAGCGGTCGGGAAGCGTCGCGGTGAAGTCGCGTTTGACGAGATCACTGGAAACTGCCGCATCCCGATCGCGCGTCGTTGTGGTGATCCACTTACGCCGCGAAGCCCCGTAGCAATGGCGTTCGCGCATGAGGCGTGCAACGCGTTTGTATCTAGTACGAATGCCGCCATCTTTTAGCTCGGCTTGAATTCGCGGCCGCCCGTAGGTCGACGCGATTGCCGATGGATCGCTTCAATCCGATCGCCAAGGGCGAGGTCGGCGACGGTTCGTTCGGATGGCTTGCGCTTGAGCCACGCCTGGTAGCCGCTCTCAGACACATTGTAAATACCGTAGAGCATCGAGATGCTGTAATTGGCCTGATGAGCTTTCACTAATCCGAAGACTTCCGCGGTTCGGCTTCCCCGGCTCGCCACTCTCATGGTAGGCCATCATGAAGCAGTTCCTCGATTGGAATAGATCTGCAAGGCGTCGAGACTGCCAATGGGTGGCCAAATTTTGTATCCTGGTCCAGAAGAGGACTTAGACCGGACAAGTTAGCATACCGATGCCTATAACTCATTCAGGTTATCGTCTCGATTGCCGGCGATTCACGTTGCGCATATCTGCGCCGTGATCCGTGCGACAGCATCGTCCATCCTGAGGAGATTTCGGCAGTGCAATCCTCTCCGACGCGGCCAATGCCCGACAGAGTCTTCTAGCCCAGTGGCGACCGAACCGACGTCCCCGTCTTTAGCCGGACGAGAGGGGCAGATAAGTCTTAGTTCATTCTTAGGTGACGTACGAGATGCGGGAATTGCTTTCGCTGCCGCTTTCGCATTTCTAGGTATCGTCTACTATCATTACTTTCTCGAGAATCTCGGTGTAGCAGACGCTTCCCTTTCATTCCCCTCGCAGAATCTCTTAGTCGGTGCAGTTGCCATATTTATTCACGACCAGATCACGGTTCTAGTCCTCGCCGGTCTCGCGGTACTGGCAGTCTCCAGGAAGCGCTTCGGGAAACCTTTGAGTTGGCTATCTCTCGGTGGTAACGGACGATGGCTTGTCATGGGACTCGGATTTTGCGTTTTATATTACTACGCTATGAGGGACGGGCGGCAGGCAGCGCGTGACCTGCGCGAAGGGAGATCTCTCATTGGTTCTGTCGTCTTAAAGGCAGATGCGAAGTTCACGCCGCCGCCAAAATTCGACATGGCTAATAAGAACTTTCTGCTCGTGCCGGTGGCGGAGAGTAGTGACGAATACTACCTGTTTTATCAGCCGAAGATATGTCGGGCTGGCGGGAAGTGCATCTACCCGAATGGTTATTTGTACGAGATTCCAAAGAGCGACGTAAAAATACTGTTCACGTCGATACCAGGGTTTGACCCATAATGATATTCGCAAGCCGATTCCTTTTCGTGTTTACGATTATTCTGGCTTCGATCCCAGGCGCGGTATATGCCGATGGCTTAAGCGACGAGACGTTGATTCTCTCGAACGGCATATTTTATACCGGACATAAGCAATCGAAAGACGTCTTTGTCACGTGTCAGGGTGTTGTGCTAAAGTACGGTCCCGCCGATTCAGTCCAGGAGGTCGGATCGTGCAAGCTAGGGAGTGGCGAGGTTGAAGTAGGCGCGAAGTCTGCTACGAAGTATTTTCTATCGGCGACGGGTAGAGGCGATGTACATGTATCGCAGTTGAAATTTTCCGGTAGCTATGCAATTGCCAATTGGAAGGCCGATGGCAAGCTCGGCCAAGCCGTACTGTTGAGCGATGGAAAGCGATGGCATGTGCTGAGCTCGAACGTTGGTGTGATTAATGCCAGTGACGTTAAGGCGCGCGGCGTACCCAGTGCTGCATTACAAATCTTGAGCCCCTAGCGAGATCAACACGTCTTGCTAGGGGCTAACGAGCTACCGAAGCTAAGCATCGCGAGCGCAAAGTATAAAACCCGAACGACCCGCGCGTTCTGCCATACTAACGAAATGGCTAAGCCATCGCTCATCGCGTTGGAGGAAGTATTAGCAATAACTCAAATGGACTAGCGTGCGCCGATGCCTGTGCGACCGCATAAGCGCTATTGACCTTCTTGTGAGCGCGGGACGGACGGTGGACAGGTAAGTTCCGCATCCAACTCTTCTTCATTTGAGAGGACGATGACTAATGGCGACTCCCGAACCGATAGCCGACTCCGAGACGACCTCAGAGGACGACCTGTTTCTTAGCGAATTGGAATCTCGACTAGAGATGGCTCCGATGACAAGCTCTTCAGGGATGCATGCTGATGCGCAGGTTTGCAACTGCGTTTTCTGTCGCTGCTGAGTAGGAACCCGGAGCGGTAAGCTCGCTTACCGCTCCGGGTATTGCATAGTGTACTTCGAGCGCCTAAGGCCGGATGTCAATATCGAGCTATCGTCGCTTGGCACGCGATCGCGACGTTGGGTCGTTTCGCGCCGGGGTGCAAGTGTGCTAGTTGATGGACGGTTAGCGGACTTTCTTCTAGATCTGAAGAGGCGGGGTCCATGCGATTCTGCCTCATTTCGGTCACAAGTCGATCGTGAAGAGTCAGAGCGTCTTTACCGCTTTCTTTACGATAGGCTGCCACCAGATTTCTTCGAAGGTGTGGGTGACGCTCCACCTGGCAAGGGCCCAAATCCTTTCCTGCTCGCCTTTAGCATACTTCCGGAAAAATGGGTCCGTCGATTTGCCATAAGTCTTAAGTGCCTTCACTCACCGTGGATCGTCGTGTGCGCGACGCTGTCATTCATTGCGTCATGCATTTCGCTTAGCTACGCATTAGCCCATCGCCCCGCAATTCCAACTCCTGCATCCTGGATAGTTTATGCGCTCTGCATCGCGGTAAGCGGTCTCTTCCACGAGCTCGGCCATGCTAGCGCACTAAAGCGCGCCGGGAAAGAACCCGGGCCAATCGGCGTTGGTATTTATCTATTCATTCCGGTCTTTTATGCTGATGTTTCCGCAGCTTGGCCATTGTCGGCACGTCGCCGTATATGGATTGACATCGGTGGAGTCTACTTTCAATCAATCCTCGTGTCCGCTGCAATGCTTCTGTATTTCGTCACGGAATCGTCCATTATGCTTTGGTTCGCCGCAACGACAATAGCTGTTATGATCGTCAGTGCCAACCCATTCCTAAAAATGGACGGTTACTGGGCGATCGTGGATAGTACGGGTATTGCGAACTTGCATGCGAGGGCTACGGAGGCGACATTGGCGCTTTTGTCTGGCCGGCGGCCGGATCTCTCAGATCTCAAGGCTACCCAGAAGTATTTTTTATGGGGATACGCCTTTGCTACGGCGGCGTATTTCGGTGTCCTGGCGGCTGGTAGCGCCCTGGTCGTCGTGGGCGCTTCACACGTCATCATTGCCGACGCAGTTCGACTTTATAACGCATTTGCTTTCGGTTCCCCGCATGGCGTGGACGCTGTCCTAGGAGCGGTACGTCGACGATCGCTCGCGCCCAGTGGGTACTCGGTGTTTTTATTGGGAAGTTTCTGCTTACTGTTGATTAAGTCTGCTCGCATGATGCGATACTACAGGCAGCGTAGCCGGCGTCTTCACGCGAAGAGTCTTGTGAAGGGCGGCAGCTTTGCTTGAAGCTGAGGCTCTCACACTTATTGTGCGCAGTCACTTGCTCGAACATCTCGGGTTCGATGACAGCGACGCTTTGTCGCGCGCGCAAGGCGCTGTCGCAACTCTCCTGGCCTTCCGCCGCCGACCGACCGTGGTATTAGAAGAGCAGGACCTACATTTGGAGGCAATCGCGCAGTCTCTGGACGGCGGATCTAGTGTCGTGGTGGCTGGACCTCTCACAACAGCGACATTAAAGTCGATATCGCAGTTGGCGCAATTCGCGCCCGTATGCCTAGAGAGCACACCTGAGACAGTGGCCTTCCTCGAGGCGTCCGCAAGGGAGCCCTTTCATCGACACGTGGCGCTTGTTGAGACGCACAATCTTATTCCCCATTCGAAAGCTTCTGATCGGTCGATTTTCGTGACCTTCCCCGAGCAGAGGCCGGGAGTTGATCCTGAAATGGACATTGCGGTTCCCTTCGGATCGGGGAAGCGTTACCTCTCAATGCATGAGCCATTCCTCGCCAGAGGCCGACGGCTTTACTGCCTGGGTGGCCTCGGAGAAGCTAAGGTCACGGAACGCGAAATCCCATCAGTTGGCCCATTTAGAGAGCAGGCTCGGTGCGTTCTAAGTCACATCGCTCGAGACTCTGCCGATGCATTGAGAGCGAGACCTCACCAGGCTCTCTCGTGGCTGCGGCAATCCGCGCGAACGGAGCGTTCGGTAGAGCTGAACCGGATTCTCGAGCTTCGCTACATTGAGTCTCTCGTGAGAGCATGTCCATCCAAGACGTACGATCCGATAACGGAGAACGTTCTCTGCTTGATTCGGGAGCGAATTGAAATGCGTCGGCGGCGACAGAACGTCGTGAGCACCACGTGACGTTTACCCGCGCGCTATCCTCGCAAGTGTTTAAGGCTTTTCCTGCTCTTGGGTATGCCGCTTTCCGCTTCGAAGCTCGTCGTAGGTGGGCGTCGGACGTCGAAGGCTCTCTCGCTCTCAATCAGACCTTTATGGACGCGCTCGGCCTATCGGTAGATGACGCCGAACAGATGACTGCCAAGTTTATCGACGCGTCGGCTGACGTCGGCTTCATGAACCGCCGCCTTATGGCAATGGCGCCGAGGGAATTGGAACGCTTTGTCGCGCGTTTGCCGGTCGAATGCTTCAGTGCGGCAGATGAATTGATGCAGTCTGATCGTCCACTAATCTTCTGTGGAGCGCATTGTGGACACTACGCGATGACCGCCCTTAAGTTGGCTCATCTGGCTTCAGGTGTACGGGAATCGTTGACATTTTACAATCCGCCGGAACTCAATCCGTTTTCCCCGACAATGACGACTCTATTCGAACGATTGAACTGTGGCGCCGGCACGGCACTCAACAATCGAGCCGGCATTCTACAGGCATTTCGAGCGCTTCAGCGAGGCGCAGCTCTTGCGATCATGCCGGACTTCAGCGTACCAGGGGAAACGAGTGAGTTTGTTCCGTTCTTTGGTTCGTTTTACGCAGTAATGCCAGGAGCGGCAACGTTCGCGATTCGTAGCCGAGCACGTGTGATGACGGCCCACGTGTTGCCCGGACCGCTTGGTCCAACGCTGAAGATTGTTAATATAGCGGACTTGTCTCAGAGTCCCATGGCAACTCATGAAGCTTTCGATCTCACGTGCAAAATTATGCGAGCATTGGAGACAGTGATCGCTGCGAACCCCGAGTACTGGATGTTCTGGCCGGAATTTCGCAACCGGACCTGGGGAAGGGTATCGGTTCCGACGACGTACGATGCGTGGCACGCTAGCATCGAAGAGAACGCGGGACGCTTCGCCGAGCGAGACCCCGAGCTTGCGGATGCGCTCCGCTCGATCGCATAAGAATGCAACGAGCAAACACTCGATCGAGTCGGGCTCAGCTCGCGGTGTTAGTGTCCCTCTGTCTTCACGCATTGGCGCTATACATGTTTCGTTCGTTCGGAGTAGCGCCAACTATTGGCGATGTTTCAACAGGCCCGGAAGCGATCCCGATCACCGTAACGTTTGGTCGCCCGACGCCGCGACCCGCCCGCATTGAACCGGAGCCACGGTTGAGGGTCGCCTACCGAGTGAATATCGCTCAGCCGCGGGAAAGGCTGCCGACCGTTTCGTCGTCCATTCGCGTCGTACTGGAACCAGCGCGAACGGGCGTTGTTCGTGCGAAGCATCAACTCTTGAGCTCGAATACGTCCCATCACGAATTACTTAAGATTCATTTCGATCGCAAGTCGCGAATCAACATTGCGATGCAAGCCGACCCCACGCCAGCGTTCAGGATTGCTGCCCCGACATCGTCGACACCATCAGATCGAGAGGATCTATCAAACGTCAACGAGCGCTTGCGTGAGGCTCTCCCTTCGTCGGGTGAGCCGACGATGCTTCGTCACTCGGACGTCGACATGGAAATCGAGCATTTGAACGATAGCTGGCACGAGCCTCCGTCTCCATCGCGAGGTTTACTCTCGACACTACGTGTTATCGATACGCCTGAGGGCCAGTTGGCGCTTGTGCGAATCGCCAGGGTTGGGCCACTGGGCATCTGCGCCGGATGGCTCGTACCACACGATCGGCCAACGTTCGGTGATAACACCAAAGGGAGTTGGTATGTTGGCGTATGTTCGCTGCAAAGCAATCTAACCGCGAGTGCATCAGTTCCGGAAGCGTCTGCTAGCCCGCTAGATCAAGAATCGTCACCAGAGCTCGTACAGCACTGAGGAAAAGAATGATCCGACTGAGCATCTTAGACCAATCGCCTGTCCTACCGGGAGTGTCTGCTCAAGAATCTCTGCGTGAATCTATTTCGCTGGCACGTCGCGTTGAAGTATTGGGCTATCACCGGACGTGGATTGGCGAGAATCACTTCCATCCCGGCCTTGCCTGTTCGGCCCCTGAGATCTTGATGGCGAGCATCTTGCAGGAGACGTCGTCGATCCGTGTCGGGAGCGGCGCCGTACTGCTGTCGTACTACAGTCCGTTGAAGGTCGCTGAGCAGTTTGCCACCCTTTGCGCGCTTCATCCAGACCGCATTGATTTAGGGATTGGCCGGGCGACCGATCCTCATGACGCCGTTTCAATACTCATGGGTCGTTCGGAGTCGGAGCCTCACGATCGCAAGATCGGCGATCTTTTGAACCTTCTTTCCGGGACTTACGAGAAGCCAACGCCGGACCCGGTCGTCTTTATGCCTTACGCGGCATCGCCCGACCCGTTCATTTTATCGTCGTCCTCGCGAGGCGCTGCGCTCGCAGCGGCTCTGGGTCTTCCACTGGCATTCGCGCATTTTTCTGGAGGAAACAGCAAAGCGCCACTCCTGTATCGCCAGCACTACCGGCCGTCGGCTCGATATCCCAATCCCTACGTTGTTATTTGCCCTGCCGTCGTCTGTGCGTCCACGGACGAAGAAGCCACCTATTTGTCGCAATCCGTTGTGCTATGGACTCTTCAACTTCTCGTCGGTAAAAAGTCTGAAATTCCAGATCCGAAGAGCGCTCTCGAAGCCATGCGATCATGGAACGCCAGCTCTCACGTTACGGCCATCTGGGACCGGCTGATACACGGTAGTCCTCGAAAGGTTCGCGAAGAGCTCGACACGCTTGTTGCGCGGCATGAGGCGGACGAGATTATGATTTTGACCATCACGCCGGATTTTGCGTCTCGACGTCGGTCGTACGAGTTGATTGCTGAAGCCTTCCACCTGGGAATGCCGGCCAAGTCTCGAGCGATCCCAGCATGACCTTGAGCGCAGATCAGGTTTTCTTTAACGCAGCAAATGCTGCTGCTGCTAGTTCGACAAGAGTTTCGCCCTTCGCTAGCTATCATGTTCATGCCAACGTGAAAATTGGCTCAAAGGCTGGCATCATCGATCGTGATTTCGCAATCCGCTTCTCCGATCAAGCCTCCGTCGCTTCGGACCAGGGAAGCGCTCCACCGCGTGTACGCGCTGCCTTCCCTGCTCCCGCGAATTTTGATGCATTATCGCATTTTGACGCTCAAGGTTCGTTTAGTCTCACAGATGTGTCTGAGAATACCGACTTCAGCATCACAAATATCGATCCGCTACAGTACCACGCCCCCGTTCAACGAACCGATGTCGACGTCGTGGCGTCGGCGCTTAGCGGTTATACGGTTGGGTTCGCCCCTGGAACGTCTAGCGAGAGCAATCCAATGGACATTGTCTTAAAGCCGACGAGAGACGTAGGCCCGTTTTCATTTCGTGAGATTCTCATAGACGCCAAGACATATTTGCCGATCCGCGCTGATCTAGTGCTCTCGACGCATAAAGAACAGGGAACGCTCAGTATAAGCTACGAGCAGGCGGATGGAAACTGGTTGCTATCCGATTTTCACCTTCATGAACTATATCGGATGGCGTTCTTTCACGTGAGTTACGATCTCGACGCTTCGTATTCCAACTACACGTTTATGAGAACTGCGCCAAACTCACTGCTTGCTTCGCAAGGGGCTGGCTCGTGATTCGTGACGAAAATAAGGCGACTTCAGCCGACATCGTCTTCGTCTCGATGCCTTTTGGTTCGGTTCGGCTACCTTCTATTGGTCTAAGCCTACTTCAGGCATCTCTTAGGGAAAATGGTATACGTTCAACCATTGAGTATCCCGCGCTTGAGTTTGCCGCGGGCCTTGGCGTCGAGAACTATGAACGCATCGCAGGCAGCGCACCAGAACTGCTCATTGGGGAGTGGATTTTCTCCAAGGCGGCTTTTGGCAGTTGCGCCGAGCCGACGCTCTTTAAGAACTACTTGTCGAAATCCACCTATGGCCTGGGATTCATTGACGACTGGGAGCGACTCGTAGCTTGTCAAGACACGGCTGTGGCCTTCGTCGAGTCTTGGGCGCGGCGCATCGTGCTCGCCGGTCCGAAGCTCGTTGGTATTACGACGACCTTTCAGCAGAACGTGCCCTCCATTGCTCTCGCAAGACACATAAAAGCCATTGCTCCCGAGATCATCATTTTACTCGGAGGGGCCAATTGCGAGGCGGTCATGGGCATTGAGCTGTTGCGATCTTGCCCGTGGATCGATGGTGTGGTCTCGGGTGAAGCAGACCTCATCATTGCCCCGATCTGTCGTCACGTATTGAAGGCGGGCTGCCTGCCTGATGACATCGATGGCTTAGCGACGAGAAGCAACCATTTGTCCGTTTCGGCGGGTGAGTACGTTCAGGAGCTTGATTGCCTCCCTTACCCTCGATACGATGACTTCTTCTCGGCATTCAATCGTAACTTGGATAAGACTGTCTACCAGCCGAGGGTGCCGTTTGAGACATCACGCGGCTGCTGGTGGGGCGCGAAGCACCATTGTACGTTTTGCGGGCTAAACGGAACGTCAATGACGTTTCGGAGCAAGACGGCAGATCGGGCTCTTGCGGAACTACGCGATCTTTGGAGCGAGTATCCAGATTTAGGCGTGACCGTCGTCGACAATATTCTTGACAATCGTTACTTTAACGATTTCTTGCCAAGCCTAGCAACGTGGGAGACGAAACCAAGTCTCTTTTACGAAACGAAGGCCAACCTTCGGAGGTCACAGATCGAGACCCTACGGGCGGCGGGAGTCACGGCTATTCAGCCCGGTATTGAAAGCATGAGCACGCCAGTTCTCGCTTTGATGCGTAAGGGGGTGTCAATGCTCCAGAATGTCCAGCTCCTAAAGCTCTGTAAAGAGCTTGGGATTCAAGTGTTCTGGAACATTCTGTGGGGCTTCCCTGGCGAAGATCCCGCCGACTACGAAGAAGTGCTTCGGCTCTTACCACTGCTCGCTCATCTAGACCCTCCCGGCACGTGTGCCAATATACGCTTAGATCGCTTTAGTCCGAATTTCGACCAAGCAGAAGCTCGTGGCTTCGAAAACGTTCATGCAACGGCAGCGTACAGCCTCGTCTATCCATACTCGGAAGACGCGCTTCAATCAATCGCGTACTATTTTGAGTTTAGTGTCCGAGGGCAGGATGCTGAGCCTCATTATGGCAGCGCCCTTAGCTCTGCCGTGGAGTGGTGGACTACACTTAAGGATAGAGCGTCGCTCTTCTCCGTGGACATTGGTAAGCGGTTAGCCGTATGCGATGCACGCCAGCCCGATAGCATCGTAAGTTACGTGTTCACCGATGCTGAGCGACTTATCGTGCGCTACTGCGATGAGATTCGCAGCGCATCAGAGCTTGAAATTCACTTGCACAATAACGGAGTAGATAGCGAGAGTCTACCTCTTGATACGTGTCTAAGTTCCCTGATCTCAAAGGGACTGCTATTACATGAGTCCGGTCGCTACTTGAGCCTGGTGGTTGCGGTTGGCGTATATGGACCGCCTCGCGACATATCGTCGACGTTTATGCGGGCCATTCGGGAGACTGTTGGGCTCGCCGCAACCGCTAGCGCAGCATGCTGATCGCGAGTAAATCCGTAGCGAATGAAATGAGTTGAGCGCTTTCGTGTTCGTGGAAGAAGCCTTACTCGAGGTTATGAGTTGTTTGGCCGTCGCGAAGGACTTCGTCATATGCGCGATCGTGATCTAAACTCTATTTCCGATTTCGAGCGGGAACTGCAGAAAGCGCTGGGGTTAGGGGACCCCTTCGCTCGTGCTGATCGGATCGGGGATCTTCTGGAGTGGTCCAACTCCGGGAAACCCGCGAGTTTGGAGGCGGACCCACGATTCCCGGGTCTGGTACTTGCACTCCAGCAGAATTTAAAAGAAGCGTCCGATGACGTGATCAAGATCGCCGGCAAATATCATAAGCTCGACATTGAGAAATTGAGCAAGCGAATTCGGGAGCTTAACTCTCGATCGGGAGATGGGCAAGAACAGGCTCAAGCTGATCAATGAGCGGTCCGGTCGGCCAGTTTAGACGACGTATCATCAGGTAGGGTCATCGCTTCGTGATACCGTCTGCGCCGCATCGCATTGCGTTACGCGTCTTATAGAAAGCGGCGGTTGTCTTCGTTTGCGCCGACCATGCGAGCGAAATTCCCGATCGCCGGAAGCGTCGAGTTGTCGGCTCTATTTGGAGACCGTTCACGACTGCGTTCTTGGACTGTTATCTTCTTGGAAGCCCGTCGCAAATTAAGCCGTTGCATAGGTAGCTAACCGCGATCTAACGGGCTTCCGTACCCGGACGTTTGTTCCGTTTTGAGCGTCGCTTGCGATTACGGGCTGACGCCAACCTCATTTGAATCCTCGGAGCGCCCCAGAGTCTCGTCGCAAGGCGCACAGATACTTCAAATGAGCTAAACTCTTCCAACGTAGCACCCGATGATCAATTGCGCGCGCAAATAACTCATTTGAATTATC
>Ga0209611_10011802_pt1 | contig 12459 bp, 6 predicted proteins | sample S1TSphgellanicum_3_FD_187693 | JGI IMG/M metagenome (GOLD analysis project Ga0209611, IMG submission 187693) | Host-associated microbial communities from peat moss isolated from Minnesota, USA - S1T2_Fc - Sphagnum magellanicum MG (SPAdes) (version 2) | ecosystem: Host-associated > Plants > Peat...
TTGGTGAAACCATTTGGTCAATTGATTAACATTCTAACTAACAATCAAGATGACATTTGACAAATTGATTAATCAAGAATGACAACAATCAAATACATTGGCAATCAAAAAATATGTCAAATAAACTAGCAATAAAAAACAACAATAGTCAAATGAGCTAGTAGTCAAATGAACCAATGTCGAAATTTACTTGTCCAAGGTGATTAACAAGTCAAAAAGACAAATGTCACATTTTCATATTTTTTGACCAAATTTCTTAGTCAATTAAACCATGATTTGTAGTAATGATTACAACTAATTACTCAATTGGCACAATACGTTCACAAACCTTCTTTCTTCATAAAAATCTCCATTTCACCTTCTAAGCAATGTAATTTGAAGAGTTTTCAATTTTTTGAAACATTCGAAACTCAAATTTTGATCAAAATTTTGTTTATTTGAAACAATAAAAATGTGGTTTATAACTAAAGAATGTAAAATTCCTCTAATTGAATCTTGTTTCAATAGGGACACTCATAAATAATTACATTAAAAAGATTAGCTATCGGCCACTCAATGCATAAGTATGGCATTTTGATTTAATCACTCTTAGATCACTTTGATACCATATAAAAAGATGGATACAATTTGTTGATATTTCATTGATCAAGTAAATGGAAAAATACATACCTCAAACTACAACTTTCATGATATACATGACCTCTTTACAAGATGTATGGGCAAAGAGGCATCATATAATATTATATTAGTTGAGGCATCCACATAGTCATGTTGTATGTTTTATTTACTTTATTTATAAATAAACTAGACATGACAAAATGCATTCCTACATTTTAAAAGGGCATTGTTGACTCTCAATCAAGCATGTTTATTCTTCCAACAATACTTGCAAAACTTGGAATTTCTTGATATATTTGTATTATTTTAGCTCTCAAATCCCGCAATCTCATTTTTTCCATTCAACAATATATATGGCTTTGAATTGTTGTAATGATCTCAGTTTCATGGCATTCCATAACAATTACCATTTTCTTTTAATTAAGTACCATGGTTGCCTTTAATTGCAAATTGTTTTACCTCATGTTTATAACCAAGTGGGTGCATTATGTACCGAAATAAATAAATAAATATTTTGAGTTCCAAGTCTATGGTTAAAACAAATTAAACCATTTGCACTTCGATTTGATAAAATCATCTTTCATATATTCCCATCACATTACTACTTTTGTACAACTCTTTGTCATTTTTTTTGCAAAAGCATTTCAACTATATATTTGGTTTATTCATTAATTGTTTTTGTTTATGCCAACAATGTTGACAACAAGTTATTTTGTTATTGATTCATCCGTGGTACATCTTACATTTCCTATAACTTTGACATAATTTGTAATACCTATGGATTTGACTAAACACTTGGTTGTTCACATTTAAAATTAATAAATAAAACCTTTTTTTGTGTTTTATTGTTTACTAATATTCCTATGTCCACATTTCATTGAAATTACATATACATACAATCTTTAGATTATGATGATCGCTCACCTTGGCCAATTCAAATCCCTTGGAAAAATCCTTTCCATAGGCACTCACTAGTTATGTTTTAATATGACATTTAACATGAATGCACAAAAAAATAGAAACTTGCAAGGAGGAGGTTCATTCATTTAAGTACATTCAACAATTTTACCTTATCTTTTCTCTTTTGCATCAAACTTTATATACATAATAAAATGAGAAGCCACATTCCTCTTGCACAAGACATGCCAATTACATTCTTTCAAAATGCAAGTAGTTTATCACTTTTTTAAAGGATTTAGAATTGTTTCTCTAAAGAATCAAACTTTCAAGATATCACATTTATACCAATGTTGTACATTATGCAAAATTCAAATTCACATGCATTCAACATATTTAAAAGTTATGATGCTCTTGAGGCTTTCGTTATGCCATTTTATACTTATAAGAAAGTTTTTGTTTGTTGTTTAACAACCTCTTTCTCAATAAGTTTCTTGAGTCATTATGGGAACTTCCGAGGTTACTTCGTAACCTATTCTAATAAATTCTGAAGAACCTTCCTAATTTTTTTTTAAAGAACTCATTAAACACCTTTTTTTTAAAAATAAACATTGTTGCAGAGGGACTTTTGTTGTTCCTCATTTGAGTTTTTAAATTTATTTTCCTCAGAAAAAATGTTGTTAAATTATAAAAGTTATCAGTAAACCTTTTCAACATAATGGGATTCTAAGCTTAATTTTGAAATGTCAATGATAGGATTTCCATTTCCTCGTATACTTGATTTAGGTTTGAATAGGATGAGTTCACAAACATGGAACAACATTCAACCTTTACACAATTGTTTTGGAACATGTTCATTTCATCCAGCCTCACCTCAAAAAAACCTTGTCTAATGTGGGAAAGCACATGAATCATGGACAACAATATAAACAAGGGTAGGTTGCAAGTAATGTTGTTAGGCTCAAGGGTATGCATGAGGTTCTCCAATCAAGTCTAGGTTAGCTTCTAGGATACTTGGATTGAAGGTTCATAATTTTGCGAGAATCGAAATTGGATCCAGGTTGGGAACTAGCCTCTTGTTGAACCCTAGAACCAAGACTTGGACCAGGCTACCTTCCTCTTTTAAAGAGGTTTAAATTCACTAGTTGCCTAGGTGTAAAGTGCGAAAGGCCAAAGTGCCAAATTAAAGGCTCTACTTTGTAGGCAAGTTTTAAATTTTAATTGGTTGCACATGATTAATAATAACATTGAATCTTTTGTTTTGGGCTTTTGTACACTAGTTGAACAAAACAAATATTGCACATAATTTTTAATTTAGTTGTGTCTAATGTAGATAGAACCTCACTTTATCTTAAACCAGACCAAACTCCATGCTTTGGGAAATGTCCAACACCAAAGGTTTTACAAAACCAAAAAACCCAAATTTAGACCTGCATCACAAGTTCTATCAAAACCCCCAAAAAAATTGTAAACTAGAACCAAAGGTTTCTTTCAAAATCAAGAACTGGACAACATTGGTTGCAAGGTCATATTTCAGGTTATTATGCGATTAGTCATTAATGGTCTTGAAGGCTTTCAATTGAGCTTGAGTTGTTCTCAAAAGAACTAGGTCAATTTTGAGGACTGCCAAAATGGGACTATCCATGCAGTTAGAAAACCTTAAGATATCTCTGTGTCTCTCTTCTTGTAGCTATTGGGTTACCCTTGCAACTAATACACTGGTTTCTACCTCACAAAGATTCTAGTACCTTTCTAGAAATGAAGGTAATGGATGCCATCATGGGGCACACAATTCTTCTTAGATCTCAGGCCACTGGAGATGTTGGTAGAATGTGATGGCAATAGCATTTTTCGAAAGCTAACACAAATTTACCTGGACATTGTCAGTTTTGAGCTTGTTAAGTGTCTGAAACAGGTTTGTCTGTGCAGCATTTGTAGAAAGTGAAGTTCAACATTACCAACACAAATGCTGGAAGTGAAACCAGCAACAATGATGCTCAGAGAACAGTTTTAACCCAGAAAACAGAATCATGACTGAAAAGCAGAGGACTATTATTCATTCCCAGGACAGCAAATCGGTGAAAGTATTATTCATTTCAATGTTTCTCTACATGTTTGGTGGCTTTCATTTCATGCTAAAATAAGTGTTGGACACACTTTGTATCTTCATATCCCACAACTGGGGCCAGAGATATCCACCCCACAACACACAAGTTAGTGCAATAACTTGTTCATTGGAAGCTACAGGACAGCAAGACCAGCCCCTTTCAAGAGCTCCTCAGCAGCTATTCAACGAATGTTCAAAGTTCCACCAATTACAACTTGGCAGCCCATGTGTCAGCTGCAAGCTGTACGTGTCCTACAAGGCGACACACAAGCATGGATGTCCAAAGGTTCATTCACAACACCAGATGTCCTGCTCTCAAGCCATTGTAAACACATGATTTTGCTACATGCTAATCACTACACATGATCACATTTTCTGTTAAGATGGGTACATGTCACTGTGTCAATGGACGGTTTCCACTCCCAGGTGGAATGTTAGGAGTACATAAGTAAACTTGCGTGAGCTTGGCTGTACTGCAAACACTCCCATCTGCGTGTAAAAGAATGGAGTGAATTGGGCCCATGACATCTCTGACCATCAAAGGCAGATAAATATCCCACTTATAAGGTTCATAAGGTTCACCTTATTGTCCTGTTTCCAGCATAAGCCCACACCTGTAACATCCACATGCAAGTAATGAAGAAAACCTCCCAGTATGACAATTCAAAGGTTACAGAAATGCTATTGGACAAAACTGTGAAACTTTTAGTTCTCTGAAAGAGCACACTGACCTTTAGGGATGTATCCCAACTTCCTGTACACAGTGCACTACCATCTGATGCCATGCCAAGGCAGCTTACTCGACTACTGTGTCCCTCTCCCATACCACCTCCTAGATTTGTTATCACCTACATCAAGGCCAATTGGACGTCAGATGGCAAACTGCAGTGTCTTATTCTCTCTAAAATGTCTTCTTGATTAGACTGCTGATAACTATATTCCTAGAAACACCTCCAGACACCCTGAAGTGTAACTTCTATTCTCTCTTTGAAGAATAGGCACTTCTCAAATTACTTTAAACCCCATGCCAAGTTCAAAATTATCACACATGATGTTCCAAAAGTTATAATGAAAACTGGCAGAGTTCTGAGGTCTGTGTATGGAAGAGCCACAAAGTGACCTACTAATGATCTGCACAGCAGAATGAAAAAGAATGGACTTTCTACAGTTTTTTGCTCTAAACCATCTGGACATCAAACATTTTGCTACAAGGAGCACTGTAATAACTGCTCTGAAATATTGTGATCATGCCACAAGAACCACACAAGACCAAAACTTTAAGCAACCTAAAGTGATAGCAACCACACCTCAGCCAGAAGGGTGTCCCAGACATAGCAGTTGCCATTGGTATAGCCAGCAAATAGGAGACGCCCTGAATAAGAGAAAGCAATAGAGGTGACATTGGAAGGGCCCCTTGAGGTGGAATGCTGGTCATGATAGTGCTGTAGCTCATGCCCAGTACGCGTATCAAACAGACGACATACTCCATCATCACTCCCTGTCCCAAAATAGCGGCCATCAGGCAAGAACTGCACCGTATTCACATCACCACCCTGACCTTGAAAAGTGTGCAATGCCCGAGCAGGTGTTCTTGTGTCCCATAGCTTTGCTGTTGAATCACATGATCCTGAGACGAACAAGCTTGAGTCCTTTGTGCTAATGGAAACACTGCCACCACCCTTCTCAACAGTCACTGTCTGCAATGCATCTTATCCTTTTAAGATTTCCCCAAAGTAAACTAGCAGGACAAATATCTTACAATATCATGTTTCTGTACACATAATGGCAGATATGAGTGTTTCCCTACAAATGAATAGTATCATCAGATTCCATGGGCAAGCCATGGGGCCACATAGGGCAAGATACTTCACAATTCCAAGTTGTACCTTTCTGCCCTTGAGCAACTCAATTTTTTGTTTTGCAATGGAGAGGTTCAAGAGAAAACCTTTGCAGACAAGAAAGTCCCAGCCAGTCATTTTGGAGTCATTCTGTGAAAAGGGTTGCTGAAACCTAAGCAATTGCCAAGCTCTTCTCACATGGTATGCAACCACCTTGCACTCTGAGGATAACTTAGGGCAAGCAGATATTCACCTCATGATGTCCCCATTATGTCCAGATGGAGAGTCTCCTCCAAAAGTCTGTATGCGCTTGTTGGCTTCAGCATCCCACAAAATGCATGTTTGGTCTCCAGAGCTGGTGAGAATATGGGCTTCATGATCAGGCACATAGCGACAACATGAGAGATAGCCCTTATGGCCCATCAGTGTGCGGGAAACAGGCAGGTTACCCTCCTTGTCAGGTGAAGAACTGAGATGGAAAATCGAACAGACATTATCCAATCCACCACAGGCCACTGCAGTTCCAGCCGGTGAGAATGCTGCTGTCATGACCCAAGCACAAGCCAGTTTGATGGCATGTGTCTTTTGGCTTGATACTGCATTCCATACAATAAGCCGTCCATCTTGTGATGCTGACACAATCCGTGTGCTCTCCACGTATGACCAATCCAGTGAATATATCTGACATTTTACCTTGAGTGTCACTTTACAACAGAGTGTTGCAGACAGAATTTGTGATGCAAACTACAATGTTGTTCTGTTGAAAAAGATTCTAAACTGATCAGCTTCTGCATCTCGATTTGAGTTTCACAGCTCACATTACCTATGCGTCTCCAATTGTGACATGGAGAGAGGCGATGGCAAACATACCTTGCCTGTATGTCCTTGCAGTGTTCTGCAGCACTTGAATTCGTTGACATTCAACCTGACAGGTTTACAGCCATATTGCCTTGAGTATCTGACCACTGTGCAGTTATATCCAAAAGGAAAAAAAAAATTAGTCAGCAGGGGAAGTAGCAATGCGAGAGTCGAGAGAAAAATTCCTACAGAGGGAGCCTGAATACAGACGGTCACTTCAATACTCTCAAGCAATATTTCAAAGTCGAGCCCCTACTCTCTGGAGTATAAGCAGCTGACCTAATCTTCCCCCTGAGAACCTTCATCTCTACGTTCCTGCAGCAGCGGCCAGCAGCAGCAATCGATACAATGCCACAAAATCCAGTTCCCAGACTAGAGCAAAATTTCCCCTTTCTTAGACACGGAAATAAATAGAATGCTTTACATCGACTTCCCGTATTGAAGAAAAACCTCAAAATGAAAGCACAAGAAAAGAAAGACTATACAATGACAGCGAGAGAGACACACAGAGAGGGGGGGGAGAAGAGTATAGTGGGATGCAGAGAGAAAAAAACAAACAGTCAATGTCGGACAACTGCGCGCGCCGCTCTCGCAATCGCTCCCGCAGCTCCTGCACTTGCTGCTGAGCCACGCTGTGACGCTCTCCTACTTCGGACAGCGACATGGCTGCTTGTAGGCAACGCACAATGGCCACTCTTGCGTTGCCGGCATCACTACAACGATGCCGCCCGCCGGCCCGCCCGCACTGCGCTGTGGCACCCGTCCGTCCGTCGCTGAGCGTCCGTAGTGTGCGAGACGATCAAAGCCCACATCAAAGCGACAGCACTGAGTGTACTGTACGTAAGAAAATACAGGACGGATGAAAATACGGAATACACAAGTGTGAAACGTAAATTGAGACCTAATAAGGGCATTTATACTTTTCGCGTTGTGTACAATCCCCTACGCCCATCGTTGTTAAAGAGCATCTCCACCGATTCGATCGCTCAGTATGTGACCGTGCAAAAATATTTCTCACATCCAAGTTTTGGTTACTAACTTATTTCCAATCCCACCCATAAAACTGAAACTGAGACTGCAAGTAGGTGGGAGACTACTAATAGCAAACCACTTGGACCAATCAAACTATCTAGCCAATCAGAAATAGGGCGCAATCAATAGATACAATCTGAATGAACCTCATCGAAGATTTTCCCACTGCAGGGTCACATACTGAGCGTTGCTGGAGACGAGACGCTCTTAATGCATTCAGTACAACAGTACTACTGCTGCAATTCTTTTTTTCCCTGAATTTGCCATTTGGTCCATTTTTCTTCACCTTGACAATTTTTTAAAGATATTAGTGTGGCCTTTGCCGTTGGCCCAAGTGTGAACTCGTCCATGTCCTCAACTGATTTTTCCTTCCAAAACCTGGTTTTTTTGGGATTTTTTTGAATTTTCAGGGGCAAAAATCACTTTAAAATCAATATCCCTCACATTCAAAATCCAAATCTTATCAAATAAATTCCATTAAATCCTGCTCATCAAGATCTTTCCAACAACACCAAAGGCACATTCCAATTCCTCCTAAATTTTTAGCTACGATTTAGTTTAATTTCAGTGAAGAAATCATTCAATATTCCAAAACTTTTGCACTGCAAGTCCAAACACCATGGAACCAAGCCAATGTACCCCTCCTCCTCAAGAGCTTTCCAAAGAGACCAAGAACACGATCTGAAGCATCCCAGTTCGGTGGATCTCATCAGTACAAAACAAGCAAACTACCTTGCTTCATAGATAAATTTTGGGGCATGTGACGAGTGCTAGGGGGTATGTAACATGCCACAAGACCCTTGGCATGTTATGCACCCCCCCTTATTACTTGTAACATGGGAGGTTGAAAAAAAAGACAAGGTGAATAAAAAAGGGGCAAAGGGCAGACTGGGTGGGTGGTGTTCCTCTAAATGGCAGAAATTCCACTCCCAATCACCCATACTTGTTTGCATAACTACCACTTTGGCAAGTTACAACCCATGTGCAAAACAAAACGAAGGATGCCATGCCACGCCACGGCTTGCACTCTTGTGGCATGAGTATGTTCCAACAATACGAAGGATTTGACAATTTGAGGGTGCGACAATGTAATGAGGTTCAAATTCACTCACTCCCTAAACCCTACCTACCTTACCTATAGAGGGAAAAAAAATGACCCTACCTAACATCCTCTCAAGCACAAAGAACACATTATTGCAAGCCTAACATTTTATATTCAAGCACATTTTGCAAGCTCATCTCAACACACTACATTGATGTTCAAGTGCATTCTCCTACAAGTTCGACATTCCACATCATGCTCACATGCACATTATTACAAGCTCGACCTTCTACACCGATGTTTAAGCACATGCTACTACAAACTTGACATTTTACAAGCTCAACCTTTGACACCATTGTTCAAGTGCATGCTATTACAAGCTCAACATTTTACATTAATGGTCAAAGGCATGCATTTGCAAGTTTGACACTTTAGGTCGGTGTTCAAGTGCATGTTGTTGATAGTTCCACACTCTATACCAACATTGTTCAACAAGAACCTAATTCCTTGAAGTCACATCATGTTATTGATAAATCTTCCAACTACTAAGAGTCCCATTTTGTCAATGATAATGTGCTAAAAGGTGCACCCTTCTCTACAATATAGAACTCTAAACCATTTTGACCTTTTTAAAAATGAGGCTTTTCGTCCACTTGTGTAGTTTTGAACCATCCATTTTGTTGTTCAATAAAACATTCACCTCCAAAGAATAGGTTTAATACATGAACTTCCCATCAATGTATGCATGGTAAGGTGGACCAATTTGGAAGTAACACAATCCACTTTTCTACAACCTACGTGTGATTCTAATTGTTATATTGTTTTATACATATTGGAATTGTTAAACGGGGTTCATTTTGAAGTTATAGACTTCAATATGTATAATACAAAATTGATTGGTATGAAAATTTCATAAAATTATAGGAGTTATGGACTTTTGAAATTGAAAATCAAAGTTTGTTACATTGACACCAATTAATGGGTGGATTTTGGTATGGTTCCATGATGGACCTCAAAATTTATTAAAGACTTGGCTTTAGTTTTAAAATGTAATCATGAACACAAGATTGAAAGGTTTTAGTCTATATTTAATGTAAATTATTACCTTTGGATTTTTATCTAATGAAAAAACCCAAATATTTTTCAAAAGTCCATTTCATCTTGAAAAAAACAAGAATTGAGTTGAAATTGTCATACATGTATTGATCAACGAGCTTTAAAATGGTCAACATTTTAATGGGAAAAAAATGCTTAAAATCAATGCACTATTGCTATTTGATTACCGAAAAAAAATATGGGGCTCAAAAAAACAAAGGAAATGGACTTTCAAATTAGGGAACTTTTGCCATTTTTTGGTCCACCTGACCATTCACTTGCCTTATAGACCCATTACTTTTAATGTTTTCCTTATAATGATTAATTTGTAAAAATTATATCATATTTTTACATCGTGAGAACATATTCAAATTATACCTTGCCCCTTTTCATTAAACAAAAATATTAATCAAGTAGTTAGTAGCACAAGTTATGTTGATAGTTTGACAAAACTCATAATGCAACATTATATTTTTGTTGCCTAATATAATATATTTGTATATTCATCATAAAAGGGGCAATGATGGGCAAACACAACAAACACTTGAGGTGGATTAGGAACAAGATCATTCACTTCTTTAATTTTTTTGGAACCTTGCAATTATTATGTGAAATTTGTTCATTTGGCACCATGGTTCCAATGTGGTTAGGAGTTGGAGCTTTGTAATCCACAACAAAGCCCAAAGAGGAAAATGGCACATTGGCCCAGAGCTTAAGGAGTTAAAATCCACCGCAAAGCTTGCAAAAGATATAAATCCATCAAATTACAAGTAGGCACTAATAGAAAATGTATTATCTATTGGTGGTTCATTCCAAGCCTATAAACCAACATATAAATTCATGTTGTGCTACAAATGTATTTTGAAATTAATTTGTTGATATCATTGTTGCATGATGTAATTGTGATTGACCACATTTATTTTGGAAGAACATTATATCTAATATATATAAGGGAAAAAGGTGAATAAATTGTTTATGTAAAATTTTCCAAGGTGAAGCCTTAAGGTGGGGGTTTTCCCAAAATAAGGTGTTTAAGGTGAGGTAATATCCAAATTTAGCTTCACACTTGGGGAATCCAAATTGGATCAACCAAAGTACATACTCAAAACACAAGATCATGAATCTATGGATTCAGAAATGGTCAGATTATATCAAGGGTTTGTTCATTTTGTGAGGAAAGACATGTAATCATGGATTTTCCTTTTGTGCTTTTTCACATCAAAGTGGGTATTCTTAAACATGTGGAGTTATATAATTTGGTAGGAACATTAATGGATCAAACACTAGCACAAGAACCAAGAATTCTTATAATTTAGAATAGATTGAGAAGCATGGAATTGGGAAGCCAATTGGGCCCATAAAGTCAACAGATTCATCCATTTGTTCATATTAGGAATAGAGAACCAAAAGTGTACTCACATCCACATTCTACACCACAAAGGATACCATTGGGTAACCACAGATTAGAACATCGTTAGACTATAGTCAATAAAACTTCACCAATTGTGTTAAAAATGGCAATTGTTGAAACCCAAAGACAACTTATTGGAATAGACATTACTTAATCATTAGATGTGGGTATAACAACCACAAAAGTTGAGACATTTGTTGCGCCTACCATGGATATTGTTAAAAAGGGAATATTAATTGGATCTACAACACAGTTGGGTAGTGGATTGGGTGGAGTCTTGACATGAAGGAAATTGAATGGGAATACAACATTACCAATAGCAACTATTGGAGTTGTTGGGACATCTCAAATGATGTTTACCAATCCGATAATGATTACTCATGTGAATAGGATCACAGATTAACCACTGATGAACTCAATGGCTCCTAAAAGGTATAGAAATGTAAATGCAATGAATTCAAAAGGAAAATACAAAGAAGCATTTGCTGTAACTACATCGATTCTTGATCACAAATATGGCCATTACGTTAGGCCAAACATGGTAGCTCTTAAGTATCCTAATTTCAAAAAAGATGTTAATCTAAATGCTCATGTCAAAGTGTTCAATTTTGTAGTAAAAGTAAATGTAGAGACTTATAAAAAGTATATCATCAACGCATTTAACTATACACTAAAATATACAACATCAGAATGGTGTCATAATTACATGTCGGAATTCCCTAACTATACTTTTTCGGAACTTACACAAACATTTTGCAAACATCATCGAGAAATTCAAAATGATAAACAAATATACATGGAGCTAAAGAATATGAAGTAGGAGGAGATTGAAAGGGTGGAGGTTTACTATGAACATATTTAGAACTTGGCTCATGGTTTACAAGTACTAACCACAGACAATTTTTTTACTATCGTGTGTAGAACGAATTTGTAATCATACCTTAGAATTAGGACTACAGTGATGAAAAGGACAACATTACAACAACATAAAGAGGTGGCAATGTTGTGTGAAGAAGGCATGACTACTACAAAAGCAAGGAGTGCATTTTTAGTACCACAAAGTACCAAAAAGGTGACATCAATGAAAACGCAAAGGAATACAAGGAAGATTGACAAACATTGCACAAATTGTGGGATGATGAATCACAATATGGAGACATGTAGAAAGAAAAAATAATAGACCACGATGGCAACCAAAAAGGCCACACAACCAAGTCAAAAACCACAGAAGACATTTTCATACGCATGTCACATTTGTGGTTTGAATGGACATAAAATGATAGATTGTCCAAAGTTTACTAAAATGCAAAAGATGTTTCATGGAAAATATGTGACAATAGTAGAGGTTCAACCTATTGTTGAGGCACAAATAGTCACTACAAATGTGAATTTGATGGATGTTAATGTTGCAATATAGAGTCCATGCACATGAAGTGTTAATTCCAAATTAATATAACATGATATGTCAAGTTGGTCTTGAAATATTTAGTAAAAAATTGGAACATGTGTTAGAAATTAAGATGAATAACATGCAATAATCAAATGATTAATTAATATAATC
>Ga0209611_10011803_pt1 | contig 12457 bp, 8 predicted proteins | sample S1TSphgellanicum_3_FD_187693 | JGI IMG/M metagenome (GOLD analysis project Ga0209611, IMG submission 187693) | Host-associated microbial communities from peat moss isolated from Minnesota, USA - S1T2_Fc - Sphagnum magellanicum MG (SPAdes) (version 2) | ecosystem: Host-associated > Plants > Peat...
GTGATGTGGGTTATCTCGATGGGCGTGGACTCGACAAGTGCAATCTCAACGAGCTTGGACTCGGTATGTGCACTTGCACATCTCTTCACCAACCATTAAGAGAAAAACTGGGGTTTTCAATTATGGTTTCAATTACATTTTGAAAATGTCACTTCCAATTATAAAATGGGTTTTCAATTCAAAATGATGTTTTCAACAACCTACCAAAATAGTTGAAAATGTTGAATTGAATCCACAACACAATCGAAACCTACTTACACGTATCAATTTTTTAATCAACATTGAGGTGACAAGATTTTAGTTGAAAACAACGGACCATTTTAGTCAACGGAAACATTTTCGACTTCTAGATGAAGCTCACCCCACCTTTGTCAAGATTTCAAAGTTGAACTTTCAACTATTTTGTAACTTCATGAATTGTCTTACTTATAATTATGTTTAGGTAAAAAATCTAAGCAATAGTTTGTTGACACGCGTCCTTACCTAAAATTATATGTAGGCTTAGGTTTACATATGTAGGTCCACCATAAATAAATAGGTAAATATTTACCTACTAGGCCTACCTATTTATATAGACCTCCCAAACCTAAAGCTATGTAGGTAGGTAAGTAGGCCTAAATAAACAAATAGACCATAGTGTTGCTTCAGTTTAGGGTAAATAAGTAGGTTTCAAATAATCCTTTTTTTCACCATGTGGTTTTTAAGGTTAAACCTTTCTTATTAGTTTGTCCGAGGTACCAACTTCACCTTTTGAAAACATTTGGTGCTCCAATTTCATTATGTAGTTTACAAACTTGGAAACTATGACAAACAATATGGGATAAAAATTTTAGTTGCACTCTAGTTGATATATTTTGTTTCAAATGTTTTGAAGAAAAATTTAAAACCTCTTTAGTTTGAAACCCCATATCTTTTTCATTTTAAGTCCATTTTGAGTGATCCAAAAAACTATGGGTGCGCCAATTAATGACTTATAAGACTTCTTTGAACTCAGATGCAACAAAGTAGTGAGAAAAAAGTTTAATCTCAAAACATGAGACTATGATATTTTGTTTCAAATGTTTTGAAAAAAAACTTTAAACCTCTTTAGTTTGAAACCCCATATCTTTTTCATTTTAGGTCCATTTTGAGTGATCCAAAAAGCTATGGGTGCATCAATTATCCATTTACAATGTTTTTTTAATCCTCAAATGCAACAAAGCAATGAGAAAATAGTTTAATCTCAAATTCCAAAACTATGATATTTTGTTTGAAATGTTTTGAAAAAAAACTTTAAACTTCTCTAGTTTGAAACCCCATATCTTTTTCATTGTAAGTTCATTTTGAGTTATTCAAAAAGCTATGGCTGCACCAACTAGCAATTTACAATACCTCTTTGAACTTCAAATGTAGGGAAGTAATGAGAAAAAAATTAATCTCAAAACCAAAACTATAATATTTTATTTCAAATGTTTTGAAAAACAATTTAATGGCCAACTTTCAACATATGTTGATGAATGGCAATGAACCATTTGTCTTCCCATCACAAGTTTAACAAGTTTTCTATTCTGATGATTTTTCCAACCCATAGTGGAAAGTTATATTTCATAAGGAGCCACGAGCAAACATGTGTTCTTAAACACTAATGGGGAGTACATTATGGGGAGTTTGAAAGTATGTTGGATGCATGAGGGACAATGCCAAATACAGCAACTAATTCAAATAATGTCGGTGTAATACTCCTTTTTGGGAAAAGTCATTATTACTCAATGAATCAAAGCAATTTAACATTGAAAAAAATCCTAAAAAAGAAATTATAGGAGGTAGACATTTGTTTCAATAAGCAAGGACATGTCAACTTAATGTTCCACACTTTTTAACCATTCCAATACCATGCCTAATGAATTTAGATGAAGATGTTTGTGTTCTCCCACTTCTAATGTTCTATCACATCTTGACACCATGAAATAGAAAATTTTCCAACAAATTTAAGGTTTCTAATGTCAAGGTGCAGTGTAATGAAAGCTATTGACTTCAAGATTAAGGGGTTTTTAAATTACCAAAGTTGGAAACTAGTCACAACAAAGTTGTAAAAAAGTTGCAATTAAGTTGAACTTAAAGTCAAATCAAAGTTGAACTATATTGGAAAACATAAACATTATTTCATCCATTAAAATTTTCAACATTCATCCATTCATAAATAAGGTTAACCAAGATAATGAAACATTCAACATGATAAAACTTAACAAATTTTGAAAGTGGATCTCTCCACTATAACTTGACTATGAATTTATTAATTAAAAATAAAAATCAATGGTCAATTGGTATTGATGGTCAATGCCATACACTTACTAACCTAGTCAAAAAGTCAACTAAGTTGAGGTGTGAAGTGGGCCACATGGAATTTGTTGAAATAAACATAATTATGTAATTAAAGGCAAGTTGAACTTGACATGTAGTCAAAAATTGGTTGGTTAAAAAATGGCATTTTTCTCTTAATGAACTTTCCAAACATGTACATCAACATTCCTCCCTCTCGTCTTATCCTCACACCTTTATAATTCTACTTCCTTCAAAGTGTTGTAGAATATTACGTGACGTTCCCTTTCTTGAGTAATTTTTTTTTAAATGTTAAATTTGGACTTAGAGACTTTAGTTTAATTTCAAATAGGGATATTCGTAATGTTTACAAGCATCTAAACAAGACTAGGGGTTTCTTACCATGGTACCAATGTAAGTGTTGGTTCATACAACACCTACATTACTATATAAACTAGTGTAGCATATAGCAGTGGCTCGCATATATGTTGTTACTATATGCTACACCGATTCATATAACATATAATAACAAAAATATAATATATACGAAGTTATTTTAAAGCAATATTTTGTGGATTCACTCGTACAATGGTAGTACAACTGATTCCATAGATGGTTGAATCATCTAATCAACCACTTATTGAACCAAAGGAGTTTTTGTCTCTTCCCTGTGCACTTCTCTTCCTTATGCAATATATTTTGTTTATGAGATCTTGTGCAAGCATGCAATTTCATTTTGTTGTCTTCATGTTATGAAACCCCATCCGTAAGCTCTTATGTTCCTTTTTTAAAACCACAGGCTTTCATCTCTTTAATTTAAAAGTGGCATTCAATTTAGCTTGAAAGTAAGCATAACATTTTTATAATTATCATTAATATGTCTTTATAAAAAACATTGTTTTAGTCTTCATTACAAATCACATTAACGTCATGTTTGACAATGCCATATCCCTTTCGACATAATTATATTCAACAATATCTTTTGCTATCCTTTTATCCCACATTTTTTAAGCCAACCATTTTCCAACTTTATCTCATTTTCTTATGACAATCTACATTCATCTATCAGATTCTGCATTAATATGACTAGTAATGTCCTTGACATTTTGAATGTTCTTAATTTTTCACATTCTTGTATTAGTTTTTTTTTACATCAGAATCTAAATTAGGTCATGAGTAGTTCAATTTCAATCATTTCCATCTTATTTCATTCAGAGGTTCTAATCTGTAACATATGTTCTTATGCAACCCAATCTTAATCCACTCAATCACATCCTTTCATTGATTTTGTGAAAAAATAAAAAATTAAAAAGATTTCGTGAACAAATGAATATTAAAACCCATGGCAATTTCATTTTTGTAACCCTCCACCAACCTTAACCCTTAAAACCTAGTCCTATTCATGATTACAGATGAGTTGTAGAAAGCAATCTTAAACACCTAGCGGTCACCACGCATTTAGGATTGCAATAAACAGTCCTTAACACTTAACGGCTACTAGGCGTTTAGGAATTAAGAAACTAATTTTGAACACCTTTTGGCCACCAAACGTTAAGGATTGTTGAAAGAAATTATGAACACCTTACAACCATTAAACGTTTATGATTACAAAAAACAGTCTTGAATGCCTCGCCAACGCCAAGCATTAAAGATTGTTGAAAAAAATCATGAATGCCTAGCGGCAGCTAAACATTCACAATTACAAAAAATATTTTTGCACATTTAGCAGCCACCATGCATTCAAGATTGACGAAAACAATCCTAAACACTTGGCCATCGTCAAACATTCACGATTGTAGAAAGTAGTCTTAAATGCCTAGTAGCCACTAGGCGTTCAGGATTTCATAAAATAATCTTGAACACGATCGCCATGTGTTTAAGAATTAAAAAACCAATCCTAAATGTCTAGTGATTACGAGGCCTTAAGGATTGTTAAAAGAAGTTGTGAGCACCTTGCAACCACCAAACATTCACAATTGTAGAAAACAATCTTGCATGCCTAGGCATTCAAGATTGTAGAAAGTAATCTTGCATGCCTAAGCATTCAAGATTGTAGAAAGTAATCATGCATGCCTAGTGGCCACCTAGATTGCAAAAAAGTCTTATACGCTTAGCGACTACCATAAATTTAGGATCATAAAAAATAGTCTTGAATCGCCAAACATTTAAGAATGCAAAAATCAATCCTAAATGCCTAAAGGTCGCTAACTATTCAGGAATGCAAAAACTAGTCCTGAATCCCTAGTGGTTGCTAAGCATTCAAGATTACAGAAACAAGTCCTAAATGCCTAGCAGTTGCTTAGCATTCATGATAGTAAAAAGCAATCTTGCACACATGGTGGTTGCTAAACATTCAGGCTTAAAGAAAATAGTCTTGAACGTTTGGCGATTGCGAGGTATCCATGAATGCAAAAAATAGTTGTGAATGCCTGGGGGCCACCAGGCATTTAGGAATGCAGAAAGCAGTCATGAACACTTAGTAGCCATGAGGCATTCAAGAATGCAAAAAGTAGTCGTGAATGCCTAGTGGCCTTTAGGCATTCAAGATTGTAAAAAATCAATAAGCATTATGAAAAGTGTTATGAAAGCCTATCGATCGCCAATCATTATATTGAAAACTATGGTTCAAAAATATGCACAATTTCCACGATTGATGCTTGATTGAACTAGTTTTGACATACTTGTACACCCCCACCATTACTAAAAAAGGTCATTGGGAAGTACGTTAGAACTAACGACCTTTACATTGAAGTAGAGTTTAGTTTCTTTGAGTCATAAGTTTAGTGTCATCTTGGGCAATTTATGTCATGAAAAGTTTAGATAACAACTTGGAATTCCATTTTATTAAAAATGGGAATTAGGATTTTATCAAGAAAATGCCTATCCACTCAATCAAGGTTTGGGGCATGAATTAGGGATGGTGGTGGTCTCACTTGAAGGCATGAGGAGGAAAAAATAGGTCGAACATGTTTGCCCATGTATGAAAATGAACGATGACATCATCTTTGATTGAAGATTCAAAATTGGTGACATTGTATTGCGAACCGTAAAGAACGTTGTTGAAAAAAGGACATATTTTCACGAACTTTAGATGCTTGAAAAGATGGAATCTAAAAAAAAGATTGCTGAAAGATCACTCACATCATTGGGAGGTGGGGAGAGCTCAACTATGTGGTGTCCAAAGAAGAAAATGAGAAAATAACCCAATGAAAGAAAAGAAGGAAAAAATATTGGAAAAAATTGTGCATGCCAAAGAGGATAAGGGTGCAATGCAAACAAATACCATTTTGTTGATAAAATAATTAGAGAGGAATACTCTATGTGCTTCCCTTTTAGTAACCATCCAATTTTCAACATGACTAATGCCAAGATGCCCAAAAAACGAGGAAGATATTCAAAATCACCATTTTTTTTATTATCGACGAGCATCGAGGCTGCAAAGGTGTGTTTATTTTGATCCCTCTAGGCTACATTGTTGTGGTTGTTATATTGCCTTGAATTGGATTGACTTCTCCACAAACAAAAGAATTATCTTAGTTGTTTCTTGTTGTTCATTTTACAACAAATGATTGTGGATTATAATTCGTCATTAGAGGTGTGAGAACTATGTAACACATTCCAGATTGTGGTAATGTGGGACACTAATTTTGTGGAGATTTGCAAAATCTCAAAACTTTTCAACAACAAGGATTGTGCCATGAACACTAATCCATCCTACCACAAAAGCCTTGTACATGCATGACAGATATGGGACTCCTATGGCACACCACTTCCAAATCTTGATTCGTCTCTTTCGCATTCGAAAAATTACAAGGTAAAACGAGAAACCCCATTAACATTGTCATAATTTCAGCAATGTATTTAGCTTTTTGGTTTCCCTAAATCCTCAACTCATTGTCTATAATAATTTGAAGAGACATTAAATCTGTTTTGAACATTGAGTCCATGAAGGAATGTATGAAATCCTTTTTTCCTTGGACATAGTTTTCCACCTCTAGGAGACTGTCCTAGTGGTGGAAAAGATGCAACATTTCAAATGGTTCTAATGATGTTCCTGCAAAGGCACCAAAACCGATTTAAAAATTAGCATTTGGTTGTTTTACCAATCTAAGGAAAACTAATTGGAAAAGCTAGCACAAGGGCTTATTTCATGGATAGTAACTATCTACAAAAGACCAAAGGATGGTGGAAGACTTGATTTGAAGTCCATGCACGAGGAATCCAAGACATTCAAAAGAAAGGCCATAATCCGGAATGAAATCATGATTCATTTTGGATTTCCAAAGTCAACAACAAATAATTAGAACCATACAAGGATGAAGAATGGCATGTTTTAAAAGTGCAACATAAGATGGACAAAATGTTTTTTTTGATTTTGGACACGAAAGTTTTTTAAGATTTTTACTCAAAGAAAATGAGGTTAAACCCATCTAATGAGGCTCCTTCATTTGGGTTTTAATTTGCGTTGCTGAAGTGGGTCGAAAGTGCATACACATTACAAGTTCGATCATGTAGGAAGTATGGCTAAATTGAAAGAGGTTATCAACACACCTATGTTGGCTTCATTTTTATAGGACCAAGTACCACACTCCATTGCTATGGTCTACACAACATACACATTGAAAAAGACTCTTGTTGTGTGGAAGGGCCCTAACTGGGAGTCCATCATAATTGGCTTATTAGAGGCAAAGGTGACTTTCAAAGTGGTCGTTTGTGTTTGTGACTGAAAGTCTTTCAAGCACCTATTCATAATTATTCTCAAATCTATATTTGTAACAAAGGTGCAATTTGAGTTTGGTTAGTACATGGTTGGAACTATAGAGGGTACAAGTTTTTCAAAAGGCCCTATGGAAGAGTTGGTGTTTTTATATGCTTATTTGTTCCCATGTAAAATTAGAACAAATATACATGATATACTTGGAATGAAGAAGTTACCAACACTTATTCTTTGTTTGGCTTCCTCCCTCCTAGAAGATCTTCGCTTATATAAGTATGAGATACTGCCAGAAGTGTTGTTGAAGATTATTCTACCAATACTTCATGGTGATCTTGTATGTTTCAACATTTTTGGCAAGGGGGTTAGTAACATATGTTTGTTTGGTAAGTTTTTACTTTTTCAATGGTGCTATTGAAACTGAATGTTTGACTACATTTCAACTACATCCATATATTTTTCTAAGTTTAAATGTTGTCTACATCCTTAGGAAAAAAATTATAAGGTGCTTGAAATTATTCCCATCGACATGGAAGGGGAGAGGTGTGAAACAATTACATCAATTTGTCTATGATTGCGCTTTGGGGTGACTTGGAAAGATGCAATGACAAAAATGCCTAGAGAGGCCTTGAGAATCACAAATGAAGCTCAAATTGATGTTGAGGTTGGGGTACCTAATTAGCTTGAAGAAGGATAGGATAAGTCTTCTAGTAGCCAAGATAATCTTCCTCCCCCAAAGGTAAACCAATCAAATGCAGGTGTTGTAAGGCGCACGAAGAAAAAAGGGAATCCATTGACAGTGAAAGAAAAAAAGGTTCCGAATAAACGAAAACATAATTCTACATTGTTTCAAAGTAAGGAAAACTCTATTGACATTGAAAAAGAGGTGTAAGCTGGTGCTAAATTGCTAGCCTTTTTGACATCTTCAATCTCGCACACATCAACAACATCATCATTAGGGCTAAATTTGCCAACAATAAATGTAGACAATAAGGAAAAAGAGGCTAGTGAGGAACTATTAAGCATCACACCTCATGTGGTTAAGTTGAAACAAGGTTGTATAGTTGCAAATATGTCTAATGATTGTTAAATGTAGATATGTGATAATTGTAAATTATGAAATCAGAGAAAGATGAGATATTGTGAACTCTTCTTTTTGTGTTTTAAATGTAACTTAGTTTGCATAATTTTCTTTTGCTATGTCATATATGCAATAGGATTTGACTTTCAATTGAAGTTATGCCTATCAAAGTGTTATTTGTGTTGTACATTTCTAGTGAATTATTGGCATCCTCTTGTCTACAAGAATATCACCTGGTGGTCGCATGGCCATATTTCAATAAGGCATGAAAAATAATTTTTTTGCCATGCACGCTTGGCAGCCACTAGGCTTAACCATTGAATGTGAATGTCATTACACACATGGTGGGCACCAAACTTATCAATAGCTAGTTCGATGAATGCATAGGTGTAAACTCAAGGCAGCCACAAGGATAGATATGATGTTAAATGTTTAGCAACCACTATGCATTCTCATGGAACATATTATAAGATACCTACAATGTTTCTAAACGCTTGGTGGCCACCAAATGTAGTTTTCCCAATTCATAAAAACAAATCACGTTAAATACAAAATTTTGTTAAAGGTTGTGGCCGCCAAGCTTGTCAATAATAGTGCGACAGACTATTCCTTTGAGATATCAACGACCATCTATCTAATACTATGTAATATTCTAGGTTACATAAATAGGTTAAAATTAATGTAGTGTTTTTTTAAAAATATTTCTTCTACCTTATTTTAGTATTTTCGTTGTTTAGCCATGGTCAATTATGATGTTTTTTTATCATATGTAAAATTGTATTGGAGTTTTATTTGCTTCAACTTTTATGTGCAAATGGCTTGGAATTGTACCACACAAGTACAACGTAAATACATTCAAAACCTTGGATCCCTTTGATACAAGGCATTGAATTTTAGGCAAAAAACTTTCCTTTCACCATAATGGTGAACTTTCTTGAATCTTTTTTGTTATTGCATTATGAGGAAATGTATGTGGAATTCAAATTCAATTTTAAAATTGTGTTTTATTTCTTGTGTTTTAATTTAGGAAATTCTGAGAATGAATTAGAAGGCGATTATGCTAGTATTTGTGGGGAGAAGCAACTATTGTGACCATAGACTTAATGGATGATCGCACCATTCCTTGTATCCAAGATATGGGGGCTTCTCCAATGGAAGATCCCTCATATCATTCTAGAGGTTTGGAAATGGAAAGTCACTTTTGCCAAAATGATAATTCAGAGGTGAATCTCCAACATGTTGTTTTTATCTTGAAGGTTGTTTAGCTAGACAAGAAAAATGCTTGAAAAGTTGTACTTTTAAAGCTGAGAAATGGTAATGCTACCTTCTATATTTAAAAATTCAATATATATTTTTTGGAAACAATTTTATAAGTTTTGTGATGTATGAAACTACTTTATTGCTATTGGAGTGCTGATAATTATAAATACATTACTAAAATACAACTTAAGGGGATTGAACTTGATAATAAAGGAATTAAGAGTTTGAACTTCATGCCATTATGAATATTTGTCCAATATCTTTGAGAGTTCCAAATAGTCATGGATTTGCCACAAATATTTGTCTAATACCATTGAAAGTTCAAAGTAATGCAAAATTTGCCAAAATAGTTTTTAAAATTTTTTTCAATGTAAGGGTTTTCTTTTCAATGCGTGTATTTGGTGGAATCATAGGTTTAGTGTCCATCCCCATCACTAGAAAACCAGATGATAGGATTGGATGACGTAGTTGTCTGCAAATAAATTTTCAATGTTAAGGACACATTTACAATGATCCACATTCCAACCAACTATTGCATGAAATTGCGATGACATCTCGATTGTTGGAAAAATCTCTAGGTGAATTGAAGGTGAGTGAGTACCATTTGATTTTTGACTTGAATGGAATACTAGTAGTAATAGGGGAAGGTCCAACCAAATCTCAACCAATGATTTTGCGATTTGGGTTGAAAAAGTTCTTCTTTAGTTGTGTAATAAAATTCATTGTGTACATATGGTTTTCTGAAATGAGGAGAAATTTCTCTAAACACTCAGTTTTAATTAAAAAAAGAACTAATGTTTACCTCAAATCTTCAAGAATAGTAGACCAAGCGATATGCTTCAAAAATGAACATTTTTCCCCTAAAAAGCTTGAAAAGCATGTTCTCCATAAAAACCTGAACACAATTTTTGGTGTTTTTTTTGGTACGAACTATGAAAATACATTACTTGTAAATGACACACCTTATAAGAGTTTATTTAATCCTCCTTTAAATGCCATTTTTCTTGAGACGTTTTACTGGTCCCAAGCAGATGGTGATTATTTGTTTGGAATTGTTTTCCCTTACTTGGAAGCCTTGCATTTCTCCAAAATGTAGGTTTGTAAATTTGTAGAGTCTAATCCTTTTTAAAGGATTAGACATGTTCTTCCTTCTGACCTTTGGTATGAGAAATTGGCTGAACCTTGCTCCTCCAAATGTAATGATGCTTTTTGTAACAAGATGAGATCTAAACTTGCAAATAAAAAGAGGTGAAATATTTTATTTAGTTCTCTATGTATTATGTCCTATACATTGTTGAATTTTTCTTGTTTGATGTTTATTTGTTTGATTATTATTGAATGTAAATCAAATATTATCAATTTAGGTGCTATAAATTGTGCATATTTAGTTTCATGGCAATAAGTTATGGATGTAGAGGACTTCTAGATATATTGCTTAGTGGGCGTTAAGGTCCTGTTGGAATTGGCTTTGTGGCTATTAATGTATTGTTGAATAGGCTTGGTGGTCATTAAGGTTTTGTTGGAATTGGCCTAATGGCCACCAAGGTCTTGTTGAATTTGGTATAATGGCCGCTAGGGTTTTGTTGGATTTGGCCTAGTGGCCACCGAGGTCTTGTCGGAACTAACTTGGTGCCCACCAGGGTCTTGTTGCATGTGTTTAGTTCCAACTTTCTATTGTTGTCTTGTTTAATATGCTATAATGTCACCTAGTGCCCACATGTGATGTTTTTTTGAAATAAAATTCTTAATTTGGGGCAAGTCAATGTGTTGTATAACACAACAACAATATTCTTGATTGGTCATTGTTATTTGATCATGAGTTGAATTTTGAAGGTGTGCATAGTGCCTTAATATTTTGTGTTTGCGTGTGTTTAATTGAGGCATGTTTTGGTTTTTTTGTAGTTCAAGATTTGTTTACATCAAACCCAAGTGAATGAATGTATATATTTGCATTCATGTGTACATTCAGGACTTTCAAGGCCCAAAAAATAATTAATTTAAGCATGAATAGTGTATTTGCTATTTCCTTCAATTCGTTATTCTGCAAGGGAATTCTCAAATGTTTGGAAGAAATATTGATAAGAGCAAAGTGAAAGTGAGAGCTGGAGTGAAGCATTTTCTTGTTCATGCATTTGAAAACTTTTACATCGCAATTTGGTCTTGTATGAAACTAGAGGATGTGCTTGAGGTTCTTCCAATGTTGATTTCAAATACATTCCTAAATTAGTTTGTCTTTATTTTGGGATGTGAACAATGGTCAAAGACTTCTAGTCAAATTTCTCCTGGGTCCTATTATTATTTGAAGGATTTGAAGCGTGTGTACTATGGTTGTTGTGGGTTACCTTATGGGAGGGAAAATCAAACATTGTTAATTGAAGGTGAACCTTGTAAAACACTTCAAAATCCAAAATGGAGTGATCTTTTTTAGAGTCCTTCAAGGGTGAGTTGTTATCAAAAACTAAGGTGCAATTATTGGACTTGGCATCTCATTTATGGCTAGCTTTAATTAAATTACCTTTGACGAACACAATTCGAAATCATTTGATGTTTTGGTCAAGTATTCTAAACCTCTTCTTTGCAAAATTATTTTTGGTTCATGCAATATATGAATTATGACAACAACGATCCTATCAATGCCCAACCTTTTTTGAGTACACACTCTGAATCATTTCATCTGTTTTCATTTTTGATCTTTTAAATCATTTCTTATATTATATGTTGAAAAAATTATGTTATATGTTTTCTTTTGTTGGCACTAAGTTTTGTTTGTAAGTAGTTATGATTGTTGTTCGTAGACTACGTGATGACGTTTGCAAATTGAATTGGAAAAAGTAATGTTTGTCATTAGGATTTTTATTTCGAGATAACACAAATATAATTGCATATTTGACCATGGACCATCACAAAAGTTCAAAAAAGAGGAGTAATTGACCTTACTATTAAGATTTGCATTTTTTTATGGTTACTTAAAGTAGTCTTTCATTTATGATAAAATTATAGTTGGCAATTAGGTTCAATTCGTGTGTCACAAATACATTTTATTTATTCCATTAATATGTCTATTGGAATTTTTTTATTTTTTCAATTTCATTTGCATTAAGAGT
>Ga0209611_10011804_pt1 | contig 12457 bp, 8 predicted proteins | sample S1TSphgellanicum_3_FD_187693 | JGI IMG/M metagenome (GOLD analysis project Ga0209611, IMG submission 187693) | Host-associated microbial communities from peat moss isolated from Minnesota, USA - S1T2_Fc - Sphagnum magellanicum MG (SPAdes) (version 2) | ecosystem: Host-associated > Plants > Peat...
CGCCCGGCTAACCGCGCCATTGCGCGCCACGCGCAGCGCCAGCAGCGGCGCGCCCGCCAGCAAAACCGCAGCGGCGCCGAACAAGGGCAGCCATCTTGTAAGTTGCAACCCGAGCACGTAGCTTAGCGCCCCGCCGGAAATCGGCGTTGCCACCCGCAGAAAATTGGAGGCAATGCTGCAATCCCACCACACGCGCAAATGCCCGGTTGCCCCATAAAGCAGCATGGTGGCCAGCAGCGGGAGACAAAACCCGCAAACCGCGCCGAGGCATCCCAAAATGCGTGCGCGCGGCGTGCCAGCCGATATAAAAATCAGCAAAAACCCAATGGCGGGCGCTTCGAAAATCGCGACATATTTGGTCATGAAAGCAAGGCCGAACAGCAGCCCCGTTACCATCCCGCGCAACACTGGCGCTTGCGCGCATAATGCCGGCGAGATGGCGCAGAGCACCGCGAACGCGGTGAAAGCGGCCATAAAAATCTCGGTATTCGCCGCCAGCCCGTCATTGCTCAGCGAGCAGATAATGAACGCAATGCCGGCCAACACCGCGCAACCCAGCCGGTTCTTCCCGGCCGCTTGGGGAATCAGCAACGCAATGCGGAATACCGCGAACGCCGCACCGCTGATCGCCGCGATCGTCGCCGCCCGGATGGCGACCACCGGATTACCAAACACCGACTGAAACAGGACGAAAATACTATAAATGCCAATCGGCTTGTTGTCCCATATCGTGGTGTAGGGCAGGTGGCCTTGCCGCCATTGCTCGGCCATCAGCACGTACAGGCTCTCATCCCAATCCAGGACGCTCACGAAAAATGTCGGCAGCCGGGTGAACAGCACGGCCGCAAAAAACAGCAAGGCGATCCGCCATTGCAGTTGGTTCGAAATCACCTGAGGTTGGGGCAGCGTGCTCACCACCCGGATATAGCCGCCAAACAGGGAGAAATAATGGCGGGAACGGGCGCCAACCACCCCGTGCCGCGATTTCAGAATGCGATGATTTTCGGCCGCTTGATGCATCTTGCCCGCGGGAAAAACATGCCCGCCTGGCGCCGATATGCTTGATAGGCGGCGCGTAACGGGGAGTCCGTGAATTTCCGCTCCTCCAGCGCCGCCGCGCGGCCGTAAACCGCCAGCATCAACGCTGGCACCAGCCATGGTGCAAGGCCGGGAAACGCGAGCGCGGTTCCGGCCCAAAATAACAGGTATGAGAGGTAGAACGGGTGCCGCACGTAACGGTATGGTCCGTGGCGCAGCAGAAAAAACGGCTGGTCCGTATCGAAAGCCAGAGTCGGCGGTGTCTGCCTTGTGGCGCGCACCGTCCACCAGAACAGCGCCAGCGCCGCCAAGAACAGGCCACATGCGGCCGGCCAGGCCGCGCACGGCGCGCATATGGCAACCCGCAGCACAAAAAAGGCAAAGCCAGTCACCGTCAGCAGGCTGATAAGCGCCGTTCCGGCAGGAACTGGCCCGGTCCGGCGAAAATGCGCCTTCACCCCCCAGGAGAACGCGGCGAAACAAAGAAAGCCTAGGCTAAACAATACGAATGCCGGTGAAAAAATAAGGTGCATGGCTATTTTGTGCCGAAAACGGGAACGGTTTCGCCACGGAACAGGCCGTCATAGCAGCCTGTCTCCGTCGCGCGTGAATTAAGGATTTCGTATTTGTTCAAAATCGTCCCGTAGCGCGCCCGTGGGCAGGTCATCAGGTTCGTTTCGAATTTCAGCTCCGGGTAAGCCCTGGGCCCGGCAATGCTGGCAAATTCCAGGCGCTTGTAAAACGCCACGTGGTTGCGCCGCACGCAGGATAGCATCATGTCAGATTTCTCATGCAAAACCATGAATGATACGAATCGGAATAGGACAAAAACCAGCTCGTAATCCATTGCAAAATCCGGGTGCCGGACCAGCCGGTTGATTTCCGTGGCTTTCACCGGCCTATCTGTCACGGGTGCCGCCGCCAGTAGCGCGCGCACCTCGTCGGGGAATACGTGGGCGGCGGGAACGTCATCCCATCCTGGTTTTGCGGAGCCGGTATCCAGCACGCATAGCCGGACGGAGGCCGCCGGCCGCTCGTTCTTATAAACCACCACGGACCGGCAATTCGGCCTGTCATCATAAGGGTCGCAAAACAACCCGCCTGGCCTCGCGTCGATATAACCGCCCGCGAAATAGCTTGCATGACGCAGCGCAAAGGCATCGGCTCTGGTCCGGGGGTCGGCCGCGACGCGCGCCGTCAGCTGCGATGACACGGATTTATTCAGTTTTGGCCGCTGGCTGGTGCGCGGCTTCCGGCGCGCAGGAAATTCAACGATACTGTTTGTACAGAAGTCATTAACCAACCTTTTTTGAGCGTAAATAACATGATAATGCATGTTAACAAACTCTTGCTTGGCCTGCACGCTTTTATTATGCTAAAATACAATCTTTTATTAAATTTTTATACGGAGCAACCTTGTGTTGCAATTTATAACCGAAGCTGGTTTTATGCCTTCCGTTACATTTGCCCGTCAGCTGTTAGCATTCGTGCCTAGCATTTTGTCCGCGAGCCTGGGGATTGGCAGAAGCCTTTGATAAATTTGGGTAAAACCGGGGTTTCATTGCTGTTACGTCACCAAGGCGTTTCGCGCCTGTTGCGCTCGGCGCCCGTGCCCGGCGAAATTGTCAACCGCCTGAACCGTGAGCGGGCGGATGTGCTGGCCTATATTCTCATCGTCATGTCGTTTGTCGGCATCAACACGGCCGGGCTGATCGGCCTGGATCTGCTGGGCACGGGCCGGCCGCATATGTCGCTTACCTTGATCGGCGGCATTTTTATCGGCTACGCACTGATCATTTTTCGCAACTGGTCCTGGCTCGCCGCCAGGCATCGTGAGCCGCCGGCAGGCCGGTTTTTCCTGGATACCGGCCTGTTGCTGTTTGTGGTCGGCGCGCTCTGGGGGGCATTATTCGTCCTCGCGATGGGCATCGCAACAGCTGGCCAACGCAACCTGCTTTACGCCGTCATCGTCGCCTGCATGTCGACCAGCGCCATTGTCGCACCTGCGCGCATCGCCTTTGCCTTCTGGCTGCCAGTCTCGGCCGGCGGCATCGGGGCCCTGATGCTTAACAGCGGCGCGTATGACCCTTTCGCGCTGATTTGCCTGATAGCCTATGCGAGCTTGACCGGCTTTTGCATCGTCTATCTCAACCGCAAGCTGACCGAGCGCGGTGTCAACGCAATCCGGCTCGAAGAGAATGCCGAGCTTATCAAGCTTTTGCTCCGTGATTTCGAGGAAAACGTCAGCGACTGGCTGTGGGAGACCGATGCGGCCCTCGACCTGCAGCGGATTTCGCCGCGCCTGGCCCAGGTTGCCCGCAAGCCGGCCGTCGCCCTTGCCGGCCGGTTTCCGGAGGCCATGCTGGGCGACGCCACGATTCTTGATGACCGGGCCGGCGCGCCGGCCGCCACGCTTAAAAGCTGCATCGCCGAGCGTACGGCCTTCCGCGATCTCGTTATCCCGGTGATCGCCGGTGGCGAGGAACGCATCTGGTCACTCACCGGCAAGCCGACTTTCGATAAAAATGGGCAGTTCAAAGGCTATCACGGCGTCGGATCGGACATTACGGCGGCGCGCCGGTCAGAGGAGCAGATCGCCTTCCTCGCCGGCCATGACAGCCTGACGCAACTGCCCAACCGCGCTCAGTTCAGCGAAGCGCTGCAGGTTGAATGCGCAAAGTGCGACCAGCAGATGGTCTCATTGCTCTGCCTCGACATTGACGACTTCAAGCTCATCAACGACACGCTCGGCCACGCTACTGGTGATGCCGTATTGGTCGCGGTGGCCGAGCGCATCCGCGGCTGCATCCGCGATGGTGAAATCGTGGCCCGGCTGGGCGGCGATGAGTTCGCCATAATCCTCCCCGGCGTCGATGGGGCGGAGGCGCTCACGGTTGCGGACCGGCTGATGGAACGGGTCAGCCGGCCATATCACTTCGAAGGCAGGCAAATCGATATTGGTCTTAGCATCGGCATCGCCCAGGCGCCGAAGGATAGCAGCACGCCAAGCGGTCTGCAGCGCTACGCGGACCTGGCCCTGCACCGTGCCAAGGGCGATGGCCGGGGTGTCGCCCGTTTTTACGATCAGGAGATGGACGACCGCTTTCAGGACCGCCGCGCCCTGCAAGCCGATCTTCGGCAGGCCGCTCTATACGATCAGTTGTTCCTGGATTTTCAACCGATCATCGGCCTTGAAACCGGCCGGGTGATTGGCGCCGAGGCGCTGCTGCGCTGGCGCCATCCCGAACGCGGCCTAATACCGCCCGGCGATTTTATCGAGCTGGCCGAGGAGGCGGGCGTGATCGGCGCCATCGGCGCCTGGGTGCTGCGGGAGGCCTGCCTGGTCGCCGCGGCCTGGCCTGACGACATAAAAATTGCCGTGAACCTCTCACCGCTGCAGTTTCGCGATGCCGGGCTGGTCGAGATGGTGGAACTTGTCCTCAAAGAGAGCGGATTGGCGCCGGCGCGGCTGGAACTCGAAATCACCGAGTCCACGGTGCTGGAAACCAACGCGCAGACCGACCAGGCAATCTGGAAGCTGCATGCCATGGGCATCCGGATCGCGCTGGATGATTTTGGCACAGGCTATTCATCGCTGAGCTATCTCCGGCGGTTTCCGTTCGATAAAATCAAGATCGACCGGTCTTTCATCCGCGATCTCGGCCAGTCGAAGGATGATTCCGCGATCATCCTGGCGCTTATTGGCCTCGCCGACAGCATGAACATGGTGGTGACCGCCGAGGGCGTTGAAACCAATGAACAAGCCGCCTTGCTGACATCCTATGCCTGCGCGCAGGGGCAGGGCTACATATTCAGCCGGCCAATCTCCGCCGAACGCCTTACCAGCTTCATCGCCGCCACCCACGACGCCGTCCATCCCAACTGTCCCAACGCCGCGCAGTAACCAGCCGTCAGTTGGATGGGGTGAGTGAAACGAAACCCATCAATAGCGGCAGCCATCTCTTCGCATAATCGCTTACCCCGCCAGCGCGGCTTGCAACGCCGCCTCGTTTTCCCAGCGTAGACCGACGCTCACCACCAGCGCCGCTTCACGCAATGCCTTGGGTAGCTTTACGAAATCCTTCTCGGTCGTGACCAGCCTGGCGTTAAGTTGGCGGGCGCGTGCCAGCAGCAAATGAGCATCCTTGCGCGTATAGCGGTGATGATCGGTAAATTTTTGCACGCCCGCCACATCCGCGCCCAGCGCCCGTGCCGATTCAAAAAATTTTTCGGGCCGCCCAATGCCCGCGAACGCCAGCACTCTTGTGCCCGCAAGCGGTGCCACGCAGGCCGGCACAAGTTCCGCGCGCAGCACGGGCAAATCGCGCGGCAAGGCGGCGGCGATTGCGGCCTGGTCCGGCCCGATCAACACCGCCGCCTGGCAACGCGCAGCGGCCGCTGCAACCGGTTCGCGCAGCGGCCCCGCCGGGAGCAGAAAACCATTGCCAAAACCGTACCCACCATCGATGACCAGCAGCGAGCAGGTTTTTTTTAAGCCCGGGTTTTGCAGCCCGTCATCCATAACGATCGCGCTGGCGCCTTCAGCCAGTGCAAGGCGCGCCCCGGCGGCGCGGTCGCGCGACAAAATTGTTGGTCCCGTGGCCGCCAGCAGCAACGCTTCATCCCCTACCAGCGCCGCGTCATGCTGGTCGGGATCGACCAGAACCGGCCCGGCGAGGCGGCCGCCATGACCACGCGTCAACGCAAATGGCCGCCCCGGCAGGCGGCGCAAAAGATCGCGCACCAAAATCGTTTTACCGGCCCCGCCCACCCCCGCATTGCCGGCGCAAAACACGGGAATGCCGGGGTCAAACCCAGGCCGCGCGACCCGCCTTGCGGTGAGATTTTCGGTAATCAACCCGAGCGGCGAAAGCACCTGCGCGAACAGCCCAGCACGCGCCCAGAAACCTGGCGCTTTCACAGCGCGGTTTCCAGAATCAACGCCGCCAGTTTTCCAGGCAACTTGTCCAGCCCGCCGAAACATGCCGCACCCTTCGCACCGGCTGCCGCGGCCGTCTCCGGGTTCTTGAGCCATGCGCGCGCGGCTGCCGCCAGGCTCGCCGCATCAACAACTTCCAAGAGCCCGCCGCATTCTTTCAGCAATCGCGCCGGCTCCAAAAAATTCGCCATAAAAGGCCCGGTGATCACCGCCCGCCCCAGCCGCGCGGGTTCCATGATATTTTGGCCGCCATGTTCCACCAGCGACCCGCCGACAAAGGCAAATGGGCAAAGCCGGTAGAACAGCCCCAACTCGCCCAGCGTGTCCGCGATAAAGACCTCGCCCGCCAGCGGCGCCTGCCCCATGCCGCGCCGGGGGAGCGAAAATGCGGCGCCACGCTCCGGATGGCGTGGCACGATGATGGTCACTAGGTCTGGAAAATCCACCTTGAGCCGCTCATGCGCGGCCATGACGATGTCTTCCTCGCCTGGATGCGTGCTGGCCGCCAGCCAGACCGGCCCCGGAATCGCCACCCGCATCGCCGCGAGTGCTGCCTCATCCACCGGCAAGGCGGGGGCGGCGAATTTTAGATTTCCCCATTCCAGAATGCCGCCAGCACCCAGGCTACGAAAATTCGCCGCATCCGCCGCGGATTGCACGTGAATCCACCGGAACCCGAGAACCAGCACCCCGGCAACCCGGCGCAAAAACCGCCAGCGCGCGGCGCTGCGCGCGGACATCCGGCCATTGATCAACAGCCTGGGAATACCCCGCGAATCCAGCCCTTTGAGCAGCCCCGGCCAGATCTCGCTTTCCACAAAAACCGCGCAGTCCGGCCGCCAATGCGCAAGAAACGCATCCACCCAGCCGGGTACATCCAGCGGCACGAACTGGTGCCGTGCTCCTGGCGGCAGCCGCTCCGCAGCCAGAGTCGCTGAGGTGACGGTTCCGGTTGTCAGTAAAATTTCACATTGCGCCGCCAGGGCCGCGATCACTGGCAGGACGGACATCGTCTCTCCCATGCTGGCGGCATGAACCCATACCAGCCGCCCAGCCGGCCGGGGCAGGGTGGTGACGCCAAAACGCTCGGCCAGACGCCCGGGAATTTCCTTGGCGACCGCAACCCGCCTGGCCAGCATAAGCCGCAATCCCGGCGAGGCCAGCCGCCCGGCGGCGGCGTAGAGGGAGAAAAAACTCATTCCAGGCCCGCGCGGGACGCCGCATCCGTCAGCGCCGCCTCGATTTCCGGAAGTGCGGCCTCCCAACCCTGCCGGGGCACATTGATAAAAGGCCGGCAGACGAGTCGGCCGCGCCCGAATGGCAGCGGAAACCGCATCCGGTCCCAGGAGTTGAAGGAGAGCGCAAAGCGCGTGGCCGCGGCGCAGGGCAGAATTGGCGCCCCCGAAAGCGCCGCCAGCATCGCAACGCCGGAGGCCGCTTGCCGCCTTGGCCCGCGCGGCCCATCCGGCGTCAGCCCCACATCCGTGCCGTTGCGCAATGCCGCCACCAGCGCCCGCAACCCCGCCGCCCCGCCGCGCGAGGACGAACCGGCGGCAAGGCCAATCCCAAACTGCCGAACCCCCAAGCCTATCAACTGCCCATCCCGATGCCGGCTTGCCAGCACCACCGCCGGCTTGACCGATTTCGCCCGCAGCCAAAAAACCGGCATGGCAGGCAGCGTTTCATGCCAAAATGCCACAATGCAGGGCGGCCCGCCCGCAAACGCCGCATGTTCAGCCCGGCCTTCAACCTGCCAGCGCGTCGTCGCCGCCACAAATCGCAAATACCAAGCCGCCAGTTTCGCGATAAGCGCCTGCGTCCGCGGTGATCTAAGAAAGCGTTTCAGCATGGGGCAGGCGGGTAGCACCCAAGCGGGAAGCCGTCACGCTGCCCGGCGCGGTCCGCGTTTTTGCAAGGGAGATTTTTGGGCGGCCAGATTCGGCTTCACGCCCGCCTTGGGCTTGGCCGGCGGTTTTGCGCTAATCGGCTCGATCAGCTTTTTGCCCGCAACCCGCTCGATTAAAGCCCGGTAGCGGTTGAGATATTCGCCCATATCAAGCCGCGACTCCGCGTAATCGCGTGCCGCGCGGCGCATCGCCGCACCCCGTTTGGGGTTCTCCAACGCCTCCAACACCGCCTTGGCAATTGCCTTAGGGTCCAGCGCCGGCACTACAATCCCGGTCTCCCCATGGGTGATGAATTCGGTGATCGTTGGGGTATCCCCGCCAATGATCATGCACCCGCAGGCCATCGCCTCCCGCAGCGACCATGAAGCAACGAACGGGTATGACAGATAAATATGCGCATCCGAGCGCTTCAGCAGGTTCAAATGCTGGTCATACGGAATTTTCCCTAGAAAATGGATGCGCGACAGATCGAGCTTGCCCTGCAATTCCGTCAGCAGGACCTGCCGCCACGGGCCTTTTGGATGCGCCGCCCCATAGCTGACTTCGTCGCCGCCGACGATTGAAACAATCACATCCTGCCGCGCGCCCAGAATTTTCGGCAAGGCGCGCATAAACGTATGAAAACCCCGATAGGGCTCCAGATTGCGCGCCACATAGGTGACCAGCTTTTGCCGCGGCGCGACGCTGAGCGTGCCGACTTTCAGTGTCTTTTTCCGGATTTCCGGGTCCGGCTTGCACAAATCGAGATCAACACCTTCTTCAAGCAGCTCGATGCGTTCCTGCGCCCAGTCCGGATAGGTGCTTTTTTGCCATACGGTCGGCGCCTGGCCGTATTGGTTCAGCGCCAGGGCCTGCAAATTGACGCCATTTTTCGCCCGCACGCCCGAGTAACGTGTATGCGGCAGCGGAAATTCCGGGTCAAAATTTACGTCCGAATTTTGGGTGCGGTAAAAATACTCAAAATAGCCAAGAATCGGCACGCCGGGGAAAACGTCCACCAGGTTCAGCATCTCTCCCCAGCCGTGATGGCCGAGAATGATATCTGGGGTGAAACCCAGGCTTTTTATCTTCATCGCCCCCATCGCGCAGGCCGCGGCGCGGCGCATCGCCACGTCGAAATCATGCGCGTCCGGGTGCACGCCGGCCTGGCTGAGCGGCGGCTTGGCATAGGTCACCTTGCGCACCCCGGCCAGGTTGTTGAGATTCGGCTCGGTCATGAACACCAGTTCATGGGTGCCGGGCCGAATCTGATTATCGGCCAGCAAGCTGCGCAGAATATGCAGATACTGGCCGGGGAAGTTTTGGTGAACGAACAGGATTTTCAAGGCAGGCTCAGCGCTTTGCCTTAACCGGCTTGCGCGCCTTCGGCGTGAGGCTGATCCGTAGCGCTTCCAGCGGCGCCAGCGATTCGCTCTCGCAGGTCTCATCATCGCCAACCGGGCCAGCCGACGTGCCGTCGATAAAGCTGGCGCTGCATGTCATGTCGTATTCCTGCGCCGCCTTGCCCTGCAGCCTGATCCTGAAGCCCAGCAATGGCAGCGCCATGCCGCGCGAGCCGCAATATTGCCCGGCCTCAACCCAAGGCGAGAGCCAGCCGCGGCCCAGCACCGCTTGATAGGACAAATCGGCGGGGTTGATGCCCTCCGGTGCCGCGACCGCAAACCCCTCAATCCAGTTCTGGCTGCCTTGCTCACCCAGCCATTCACCGAATTTGGCGCCGACATCGCCGCGGGTCTGGATATGCGCGAGGATGTTCGCCTTCACCGGCTCTGCGGCTTTAGGCGCCCCCGCCATGGGCGCAGCCGCGCCCTCCGCGGCGCCCATCAGCAGGCGGACCTGTAGTTTTGGCGCCGCATCCGGCATGTTTGGAAGCTGGTAGATCGTCACCAGCACCTGCGCCGGGCCCTTGGCGATGCGAACCAAGGCGGCATCGCCGTTGGCGGAGAGCCAGCCATCCGGCCGGAATCCCGAAATCTCGACATTTCCCATGCCGTTGGGTGGCGGCGAGACGCGGACGCCGGGAAGCCCGCCATTCTGCGGCGCCCCTGGCGAGGGTTCGTTAACAAAGCAGTACAGCCCGGCCGGCAGCGCCATGAAATGACCGGTGACTTTTAATTCCTGCATGATGTTGGATGGGTCCGGCGCTGCCGCGCCAGCCGGTGCCGCCGCCGGCTTGGGTTGCTTTAGTTCCGTGATGGTAGACGCACGCTTTGGGTTAGCCATTCCAAGTACCTTTGCAAGTTGAGACCAGTCCGTAGCCAGTAACCAGATCAGCTTTGGGATAAACCAATCCTTTCCAAAAGGTTTATTTCGCGCAGAGCCGTCTTGCCAGCCTTACAGGCCAATTTATTAAAAATTGTTCTATAAAATGAATTTTTACAACCAATAATGGTATTCTTGGGCGCCTGCTCGCTTGCTAAGGCGGCGGGCTCCAGCCTAGCAGCATGTCGTTGATCCGCGCCGCCGGCAGGCCGAGTGGCAGTAGCGCGCCGCGCTCCGCCGCCCGAATCCGCGCGGCCGGCGCGCCGAGGTCGAAGGCAATTGTATACAGCCCGGCAGCCCAGGCCTCGCTCAGCGCATAGCACCAGGTTTCCGGCCAGATGGACGGCAGAAACGACAAATCCGCCGCAACTGACCGGATAAGCGCCGTCGCCTCGCCTTCCTGGTAGGGGCCGGTCACGAAAATCCGGCCGGTTTCCATCAGCGCGCTGTCTTCGGCGCTCGCCCCCGCCACGATGAATTCGATGCCGAGGCCGCGCCGCACGGCATCGCGCGCGCATTCCATCAGAATGTCATACCCCTTGGCGGGACCGATGCCGCCAATTACCGCGACCCGCCGGTTGCCCGCCCCTGGCTGCTTGAGGCTCACCGGCGCCGAATCATCCTCCCAGGCGATCACTTCTGGGCGCACGCCCCCAAAATGCCGGCCGATTCGTGCCGCCGCATCCGCCGATGGGGCGATGATTCGCCGCGCTTGCGCAAATTCTTGTCTCGAACGATTGATCAGCCCTTCTGGCCCCAGGCCCTCAAAAGTTTCGTCTCCGGCAATGCCGATGCATTTATGACAGCCGGCGAGGTTGGGCTCCCCGCAATAGCGCAGCGGCGCATCCTTCGAGGCACGGGTGAGCAGATTCACGCGCGGGCAAAAACTGGAATAATCATGCAGCACGATATCCTGAGGCACCCCGAGATCGGCGGCCAAATTGCGGATAAGGCCGTGCTGGCCCAGGCCGTGGTGGAGGACGGCATATTCAATGCGCTCCGCCCGCAGCAACGCCAGCAGTTTTTGATGGTCATCCGGCAAGCTGAACCGCAAATTCGGGTAGTCATCAGGCCTTCCATTGCGCAAATTCCGGTCGGTAATCTGCGTTTGCCAGGGAAAAGGCGTGTTTTTCGGGTCATCGGGAGCTGCCGGAAAAGCCAAAATCGGCCGTTTTCCCGCCGCGCGGACCGCCTGCATCTCCGCCTCGATCCGCCGCGCGACACCGCCGCCATGATTATGCGAAATCAGCAGCACGCCGCCCGATGTGCCGCCCCTGGCCGCGGCAAACCGCGCCGCGTCCAGCTTAAAGCGCGCCTCGGCCAGCGGATCGGCCTTGATATGCGCGTCGATGAGCCTGGCATAGCCCGGATAAAGCCGGTTGAGCGTGCGGGCATTGCGCGCATTCAACGCCCGCCCCGCGGCGCGAAAGGAAACCCCGCCCAGATGCGCCACATAGGCGCCAGTTGCCGCCACATGCCGGTAGCCAATGCCGCGCGCGCGAAAACACCAGTCATTTTCCTCGCCATAGCCTTGCGCGAACAAATCGGTACGAAAATTTCCCGTAGCTTTCAGGCAATCATGACGCATGAACATGCAGAACCCGACGCCGGTTGGAATTTCGACGGTTTTGCCCCCGTTCGCCTCGCTTGCCATTAATTGCAACGCAGCCGCCCCGGCGAGGTCAGGTGCCGCATTTTTCCCCTCCCGCTTCGGGTAATTCAAAATCGTCGCCTCGTTGGAAAACGGCGTGGCGCTGCCGATACTTTTATCGGCATAGGCAGCTTCGGCCAGCGCCTCGATGGCGCCCGGCGGCACCAGCGTGTCGCTGTTCAGCAGCAGCACATCGCAACCCGCCGCCAGCGCCAGCCCGGTATTCACCGCCGCCGGAAAGCCTCGGTTTTCTTCATGCCGGCAAAGCGTGATGCGGCCCGTGCCGGCCAACTCATCCAGCCATGAAGCCAGCGCGCGATCCGGCGCCGCATCATCCACCACGATTATTTTGGTCCCCGCCGGCACGGCCGCCAGCAGCGCGTTCAAGCAGGCCATTGTCGTCTCAAAACCGCGATACACAGGCACCACCACCGCCAGCCGCGCTTGCGCCGGCATTTTTTTGACAGGCAGCCCGATAAACCCCGCCGGCACCGGCTTGATTGCCGCCTCCGCCGCCGGATGCAGCGGACTGCCGAACAATTCCGCACCCTCCGGCCCGATGACCCGCAATGGCTCATCAAAACCTTTTAAGCTTGCCCCCGGCAGCGCAAAGCTCAGCCGCCGGGCGAAAGGCGCATTTTCGTCGGGCGGTAGCGGCTT
>Ga0209611_10011805_pt1 | contig 12453 bp, 13 predicted proteins | sample S1TSphgellanicum_3_FD_187693 | JGI IMG/M metagenome (GOLD analysis project Ga0209611, IMG submission 187693) | Host-associated microbial communities from peat moss isolated from Minnesota, USA - S1T2_Fc - Sphagnum magellanicum MG (SPAdes) (version 2) | ecosystem: Host-associated > Plants > Peat...
CCCCCCCCCCCCCCCACCCCCACTTAAAAGAAAAAAAACTGGACCCCTCATGATTCCATGCTGAGCCTTCTCATTGGCTGCATGAAACTTTAATGTCCAGAAGTGTTTGTCACCATTTTTGGCCCGCCCTAATTGGAGGCGCTCGATTGGTGTGGGACATAGTAATAGTGTGATTCATATTAATTAGTTCATGGGTGGCTCACAACTTTTTCCTTTTTTTTTTTTGGATGGGGCCACATTGATTGGCCCATCACCTTAGAATGAAGTGAATCCTTGTCTTTGGGTTCCATTTGAGTCTCCTTTTGGCCTCTAACCCCCTTCTTCTCTTGAGCTTTTCTTGAAGTCACCCCAATTGAGGATCAACACTCCAAACTGGGCATGAGATGAGAGGACATTTTAAACTCTCGGAAAACCATATAAATCCTTAACCCTAAAAAACCCCTTCTTCTCTTGAGCTATTCTTGAAGTCATCCCAATTGAGGACCAACACTCCAAACTGGGCATGAGATGAGAGGACATTTTAAACTCTCGGAAAACCATATAAATCCTTAACCCTAAAAAACCCCTTCTTCTCTTGAGCTATTCTTGAAGTCATCCCAATTGAGGAACAACACTCCAAACTGGGCATGAGATGAGAGGACATTTTAAACTCTCGGAAAACCATATAAATCCTTAACCCTAAAAAAGTTTTTAGGGTTAAGGATTTATATGGTTTGCAGGTAGAGAGCACCTCAATCATGAACTCTCCTTGTATAGATTAAATCCTAGTCGAGATTGCTTGCTACCTGCCTCTTGTGACCTACCCCTTAAACTTGAGTCTGGCTCGATTAGGTACATAAGATGCTACAACCTTTAGTCAAGCAAGGGTTGAATACCTTTGTTTGCCAAATTTGCTACATACCTAAGCATTTTAAACAACTGACCTACCTGTTTGTTTTTAAGAGGTTACCTACCATGAAAACCTAGGTTCTGCAGCATAGCTTCTAAGCTTGGAGGGAGTGTCTTGAGAGTAGGACATTAAAGTTCCGACATTGCAAAGGCTGTCTGAAGAGGAGCCTCAATGTCCTACCTTCAAACATTGCAAAAGTTGTGTGAAGAATTCCAACTAAACCTTGCTCCCTTCTATGGGCTGTTGCAATAGAGTTTCTACTGAAAGAGGAATCATAACACATGTGGACATTGTAGAGTGTAGCAATCGAGAAAAGCATTTAAACCCTTAACCCTAAAGAGGCCAGTTAAATCTGACAGAGGAATTTAATACAAAACTCTTAAGAGTGTTTTAACACTATACAAAACCAGAAAAGCCCTTAGCCTTAAAAAGGCCAGTTGAATTTACCAGAGAATTTAATGCAAAACTTTGAGGGTCAAAAAAGTTTTGCACTCTAAAAGAACCCATAAATCCTAGACCGTAAAAGGGCCAGTCGAATTAGTTAAGCTGAAGAACTACAAGACACAAATGATCAATCAACCCACAAGAATTTCAGATCTGCAAAATTCTGTGCATCTCTGTTTCTATGATCAGATTTTCATTAAATTGAGCAAGTCTACAGCCAACTAATTTGAAAATCTCCAGATTTTTATTAAGACAAAACCAAAGAAACGATTTGCTTAAACAATTGGTAAAAAAAAACCTGACACTTGCACAATTCTCATAGGGCACACCCAAAACTAGCATACTGTAGAAGAAGAAGGGTGAGCAAGAAGATTGCTTTGACATTCATCTGTCCAAATAAGCATGTGGACAAGCTAACCAACCAATCTGTGAGTGGAGCATCAATGGCAGCAGCAATGCCCTTAAGGGCTACACTCAACCTGCCTCACTGATGCAACACACGTAACATGTATTATCAAGTGTGTAATAAGGCAAAAAACCACAACCCAAATGTACAACTTTCAAAGTAAAATCACTACTGCTGAACATATTCCTTTTATGCAAGTATATGTTTCATGTGTGATGGGTTACATGCGGTAGAATCAAAAGAGCTTTAGATGTTATGTAACCTTGACAGTGAACCTCGGCTTGAATGAGATTGCAAGTCATGCCCGGTAGTACTTCGAGTCAAAGTCCCATTAGAATCTGCAGCCGCTGGGCACTGACTGTTGACCCCCGCAGCACACAGTGGAGTGGTTGATGGTGGCAACATAGAGCACAGTTCAGAGATTGTTGCGTTGCAGAAAAAACACCGTTGGTTATTGAGGAGGTGCCTTGAGATACAGCGCTGGCAAGACTGGTGCTTACAAGGTATGAACATTGTGTCCACTTCACAAGCATAGCAAATACTGCAAGTCTCTTCCCTGTCGATTGCCAAGCTTCCTCCAAGTATATCTGCAATAAAGGGTTCAACGCAGAATGAGAGATAGATCCAAACTGATTGCCATGCCTTTTGCAGTAATGCACAAAAAGATATATCCCAAAAAAATGAGACCAGTGCTTGTGGTTTACTACCCTCACCCCATGTTCATCTTCTTTCACACAAGTGAGAAAGAGAAGAGATTGAATACAGTGGTGGTATTGTGGTGGAGTGTTTCTGCAGACTTTTGAGTCCTTGGATTTTTGTCAAAGAATGGAGAAACAAAGTGGGGGGAGGCTAGGTACCAGAGCACAAATCAGCTGTAAGAAGCTCATGTAGCTCCTCCTGACTTGCTAGTCTCTTTGCCTCTTCCCACTCAACTTTGAGCTTTGACATGAAAGCCTTGAGATCTTCTACTCTTCTGACTGATGGATCACCTTTGAAAGTGACATCCTGCAGGTCCAAGTAAGATTGATAAGGGAAAAGAAACAGAGATTCCTGGATCCCACACAGATACTGGATAAAATGATTCCCAAACACTGTAAGTCAACAAACACAAGATTACATATATATACAAAACTGAAGAGAAAACTCTCCAATAACACTTTGAAAGGTAACATGATTGTGAGTGCAGCCATAACCTCATGAGCATCACTCATAAAGTTTCAGACCATCACCTTCGTGATAAGCTGCCATAACTATCCCACTGACATCATCAGCTTCCAATGGTGGGTGCAGATAAATCCAGCCAAATTCTCAGGCCAAACACATTGGTACAAACATCTGCATCCTGAGTTTATCTCACATTTCTGGAAGCAACCTGAAGACTCAATCAGAGACATTGGGTAGCACTAAAAGAGACCTTCATGACAACCATCAGGTTCATCACTACTCTTACCCAGCTGTAATTGATCAAGTATTGAAAATTTGAGATGACTGCTGCAGATATGTCCACACTCACAATCGCATGTGCCAAGTCATATGTCATCCCATGATTAGGAACCATGGTAGCATTTCTCAAATTTAACACAATGCCCACAAGTGGAGCCAAGATCATGGCTCTGTTCACCTTCTCCTGGGATTGGCCTTGCTGCCTCACAGTGCTGCAAACCAGCAACAGACAGTGAAAAAGCTTGTCTCACTGTAACTAACAAATAGAGTCTCACTGCAATTCTCAATCACCACATTTAGAGTAAGAAACTGCCTTTCCTCTCACAAGATTGAATATACAGAATTGATGCATATACTCTCTGTGTGTCCAGGATTCACCTTTCAATGGCAATTTATCAACAAACTGAAGCCAAAACTCTTCCGTTTTTTTTTTGTGAGAGGGAGAGAGAGATGAGGATATGAATATAACCTGTCAAAGAAAAGGGCATCAGCACTACAGGTTGTGTGATTAAGTACAAAGATGATCAGCTCACAGAGTCGGATAAGGTTCATCTCAGGCCCCTGTAGGAAGGCCTGGGGCAGTTCCTGAGTGAAAAATTCCAATATCCTTTCCAGATTGCATGATAGCTCAAACATAATGGTGCATTTCCTCTGCTGCAAATCTTGAACCTGCATAGGAAAAAACACCATGACATAACCTTCCCAAATGGCACCTTCCTTACAGACATGACAGCAATCATAGAGATCTGTATCTACAGGCATTTTCCATGAAATGATTTCTTTCCTGGCACAACAGCAGCAGCCTGGATTCATGATTAACAAACCTGAGCAACATCTGTGGCAAAACCCCACTTGGATATCCCTCTCTCTGCATAGAATGTACAGCTTTTGAACCACAAAATTCAGCACTGTACATTGGACCTTCCCATACATACTGGCAAGGAAAATACCTGATGTCGATCAACATTTTCCTGCATTTCCTTAATGGCAACTGAGAACTCAGTGATGGTCCAGTTGAGTGTGTTGAACAACCGATTCAGGAATGAGGCAAACAGCTTCTCATCAACAATGCATTTCTCTTTCAGCAACCGCTGCACACAGAGTAGCACAATCCCAGGTAAGACCCAACACCTCAAAGCCATAAAGATTGTCACTCTCATTCTGATAGTCTATGAAGCAAAAATATAATGTGTAGAGGGCAGAAACATCTCCTTTTCATAAGTGACCACACATAGAAGAAATGTCCTGGGAGTTGCACACACCTGAAAATGAGGGGAGAAGGACTCTCCATGGGATGAGCATTTGGAAGCTCCAAAACCTGAGCCCTTACAAAGACGTAACAGAATGTTGGAGACAGGTATCCAGAAGCGATTGTCAAATGAAGCTAAAAGAGACCCCACCATACCCTCACGGGCAGCTTGGCTGCGCTCAAATGCAACAACATGCTCCTTGTACTGCACCAATACAGAAATCGACTGCAAGATAATATCTCGGATGTCTGAATTCACTATCCTGACATCACTGAAATGTGTGACAAGGAACATCACCTGTGCAAAAAAAAGGCACAAGCAGTTTATCAGTATGGAATTCATGCCCCACTGAAGAGAAACTAGAATGACAGAAAAAATCAGAAAGATATAGCGGATTACAAGAGGAGAGAGCCCTTGCTGCAAAAGGGAGGATGGAGAAACAAATGGTGGATCGCTTCTGCGCAAAGCATGGAAAGAGTCCACCTGCAGTAATGACAACACCCTTGACATCAGTTCAAGCACCCCCATTAACCTGTTCTTGCAGATGAGGCATCTCCAGCTTTGAACTGAATCAGACTGGCAAAAATGCATCTGAGAAGAATGAACCATCTGCCAACTAAGTGAGGCATCCCATATGGAAAGAAGTTGACTTAGAACACACACCAGGGTCTCTACATAAAACTCTGGTATGTAGCTGAACAAAGGATCCTGTTTGCTGAGCATGAGCAACAACTGCACAAGCCACATGCATGTTGCATACATCCCCCTGAGCTTCCACCTGGCAAACATTGTGACTCGATACCTACACATTGTACACAACAAATGTGGTGAGAGCCAAATGATGAACATGCTGTAGCCATGTGAAACAGTCACAAATGCTATGACGACATTGGAACTGGCAATTCACAACTAAAACCCAATGCATGCAGAAGTCTTTAAAGGACATGGGAATTGAATCTGACAAGAAGAGAATTTTGACCCATCAAAACATACCAAGTACATTGACGTACGCAGTCAATCAAATCCTCTCTGTAAAGTGTCCGTGCTTCTTTCAGCCGCTTCAGATAATCACTGGAGACTTTTTCACCACGAATCTGGCGATCTGTGTCATCAAGTTGTGCAATCGATTGCATCTGATGTTGCATATAGAATGAAGCCTATGTACCCACCAAAACATCTGGTTTAGCAAAATCCTTAGAGCAACCCATGATGAGCTCATGGGTCACATGCACCATCAGCCACCATGATCACAGATGAAAGAGAAACCTGACATGTGTTTTGCCTGATTTGTCTTGGCATACCTGCTTGAAGTTTTGAGCAAGACCAAGATGATACAGCAACACCATGATGTCAAGCAACTCTTCCTCTTGGATGGCCTCTGAGAGCTCTTTAATAGGCTTGAAACCAGCTGCCCTCTTGTAAGTGCGCAACACAGTGACACCTTCCAAGCTTATGTCCATCATTCTCCCACTAGAGCTGGGTTTGCCCTCCACACACCCATCACAAGGGCGACCATTGTGATCACTACTGAGAGGACTTGTTGCCCTCTCACTGACCCCAGCTGTTGAGCCAGCAGTGACAATCTTGGCTGGAGCTCTAGCAGGACTCTTGGTATCACAGCCTAATCCACTCATGGTAACCTCAGCACAGCATGCAGGCTGTAGTTTTCCTCCATGTTGGACAAGTTCCTCCCCCTCATCCATGCTACTCTCCACCCACTCAACCTCCGGAATATCCACCCCAGTGGGATATGTTTTCACAAGATGACTGAATGTTCCACCCAATCGGGCAAAATCAGCTGTGCTGCCATCCTTCAAGAAAATGCTGATGGGAAAACTGCGCTTGCCTTCCCTGCATGTGCAAAAGATCAAATTAGATGACTACAGACTTGCAAACCATCAATCCCAACAGCCAAAATCAACCTGGATGCAAAAAATCAGTATTTACCTGTGAAGGAACCCAACATGATTTTCTGAATGCTCCTTGCCCCCTTCCACAGACTCACCACCCACCTTTCCTGTCCCAAGGCCCTCTGACAAGAACCGCAAAAGCACACAGTACGTGGAAACAAGCACAGAGTTATCTGAAAGGCCTGGTGGTGCCATACTCCTGTTAGCCCCTCGATTCTTGCACACCAAATGCCGAAGGAACCTCCGAAAAACCACACCTGGCACTTGCTGTTGCGATTCACCAGATGATGGTGGAATAAAGTGAAGCAGACGGTGGCAGAGCTCCCATTGCAACTCTTCAACCTACAGTTTTAGATACAAACACAAAAAGATCTATGACACAGCAGAGAAAAACTCCACAACACCACTTTGAAGATTCAAATCCACCACTAAAGTAGAATATTGAATATGTGTAAGAAAACATTCTAGATTCTCCCATTGCAAAGGACTGACCTTGACAATTGCCTTTGATAAAGCAGTTGCTGCATGCCTCATTTTACCCTCTGAGCAAAGGTCCTCACGGGAACCTTGCCACCAGACAGTGGGCATCAAAGCTTCAAGATCATTTTTGTTGGGACCTTTGCGAGTGAGCAATCCCTCCAAACACAAGTCAAACCCTTTAGATGTCCACCACAACACCATGAAATCATACCGTTCCAGCAGGTGACAGGCTAAGGCCAAATAAGGATAGGCACCAGTGTATGGATGATTAGCCAATGAGTATGGGGATGTGCGACAGCCATAGGCAAGTGCCTCCATCAGCATGGTGACAAGGGAGCCATCTGCAACTTGTCTTGCCAGTCGTGGAAGCAAAAGATCCAAAGCTTGGTCGACACTGGGAGCATCATGTGGCGCTTCTTGCCTATATGTTTCCAACAAGAAGGGTACTAGAGCTGCCCAAACAACATACTCACCTGGCGGCCGAACATCATCTGTTGCAATTTTCACAGCTGCTGTTTCAGGCCCAGCAAGCAGCAAAGGCCAAAGCAATTCACAAATTTCTGCACCAATAGATGAAATGTGATCGTCTGCAAGTGGTGTAAGCCTCCTCAACCTGTCAACAGGTGCCATAGCAGCAGCCACCTCCCGACTACCAAGTTGCACAAGTCTTTGCAAACACCCAAGCAGGAACTTTGCTCTCGCAGTAGCTGAACCCAACCTATCTTTGCCCTCACCGACCTTCACAGTTGGTGGCGCCTGGATGGGTAAGAACCCATCAACTGGATACTTGAACGGCCTCCCACCAAAGTTCAATTCACAGCGCTCGCTATGAGAAAGAGAAATGGCTGGAAAGTATCCCTGCTTAGGCTCCAGTGTTCTTACACCATCATACGCCACACCAAGAGGAAAACCGTTTCTGAAGAAAGAGATCTGCCCTGCATCCAAATCTATGCAACAGCCAATAACATCACCAGCAACCCACGGCTGCCCATATGTCTTGGGGCCTTCGCTCCATTTACGCACTCTCTTACCATCATAAGCATACGAATCCACTGCATCACCAACACCTTCTTCGTAAGTGAAAGGACATGAGACAGTTGCCCAACCAAGCTGTTGAATCCCTGCCGTTCCTAAGGTAGCTTCAAACATCCATCGACCTTTCCAAACACACGCATTTGAGCGAGCACTACTGAAAATTGTCTGACTCTCCAACACAAGGTATGATTTATCAAACTTAATATCTCCAGAGGCGCTTTCACTGTCCATTGCAACGACTCCTTCCCCAGCAGGACCATTGTTGATGAACACACCATCCCTCAACCCATAACAACCAGATGTTGCGCCACCACCACCTCCATTCACATCATCTTGCATAGCATCCAATTGTGCATTCAGAAATGATCGCACTTTCAACAAGTCAATTTTGTCATTTGTGATGAAAGAGATTTCTGGAGCATGAGGAGGAGACACATCCAGAACATGTGCCAGGGTTCGATCCACCCCCCCCCATCTGCTACAATCATCATGCATACAGACGGCAGCCGCTGCAACAACTACACCCTTTCCACTGCTCCGCTCTTCATCTAATAGGCCAGCCAAGCCAGTAGTTCTAGCTCTTTGCAGTTGGCGACCCTTCCGAACACCTCCATCTGTCCACATCCTTATTACAGGTCTCTCTGCACCTTTTGCTGCTCCCCTGTTGTGTGATCAGTTGCCAGTGCACCAACTACTACTACTACCACCACCAACAGACATTCCTTGTCAGACTACAACAGCTGCTGCTGCAGAGAGACATCCCTTGAACATCACCAGCAAACCCCAGCCAGCCAGCCAGCCATCCCCTTGTGCCGTTGTCATCATCCGGGCTGCTAAAACCTCTTCTCCATTCTATTATTACTAGCCTTTGGGTTCCAATCCCCAACAGGCGACAAACCCTAGTGTCCCGCGAGCCCCTCCGAGAACCCCAGGAGAAGAAGATCTACGAGCAAAAGACTGACGGCTTTGAATCAGAAAAGCAAACAGTATGTATGTTGTCGCTCGCCCTAATCAAGAGTTTTTGCGGCAGCCTTGATATCCAAAAAAGGACTAGTTTCTTCACGAGCCATCACAAGGACCACCTACATCAACACACGAATTCCCTCCATGTAAAGAAAAGAACGCCAAAATCTCTCTTGCGCTTCTCTTCTCTCGCACGCAAATTCCAGAAATCGAAGAACTCGGCACCGCCACTGTTAATCGTTAAAACACAACCAAAAGAAACTGAAAAACACAAAAGGGAAAGGCGTCAGTGGAGAGAGTATGCACCATGTACGCAAATCTTGAAACTGGAATCAACGCAGTGACCCGTTTCATAAACGACCCCCCGCCCTTGCTTGCTTCCTTGCTCTTCGTCAGTCCATCCGTAAGCAAACTGCGTTAGTACCTCTCCAAAGGGGCAAAAACGTGGGGGGTGGGGGAGGGGTTTATTATCGGACGTCAGCCACCACCAGCACAGCCGGCGAAGAAAATCTCCAGGTTGCACAAACCACGAGACAGAACACAACAGGAATCCAAAAAGGAACGCGAAAGGACGACGATGACGACGACGAGCGCGCGCACAGAGACACGGTGAGAGAGTGGGAGAGAGGGAGGGCCACAGCGACAAAGTGCAGAGTCGTGGTGCTCCGAGGATGCAGCAAAGGCGCTTTCCGTCGCCCGGGCAGCTCCGTCCCCACCCGTGCGCCCGTCCTGCCCCCCCGGCGGCGAAAGGTGCGAGACGACACCCCATTGGACGAAAACCATCTGCTTACCGATCGAGATCCCAATTCCATAAGCCATACGAGATCCCGATTCCAGAATCGAGAAGCGTTTCCCCTTGGGCTCTCAACCAACATCGCCATCCATTGAAATCCCAAATTCGAGAAGCCAGACGAGATCCCGTTGGCTCAACTAACATACTGCCCTCTCTTGAGATCCTAATTCGAGAAGTGAGACGAGATCCCAATTCGAGAAGCGAGATGAGTTCCCATTGGCTCAACTAACATGGCCATCTATTGAGATCCTAATTCGAAAAGCGAGATGAGTTCCCACGAGCTCAACTAACTTGGCCATCTATTGAGATCCCAATTCGAGAAGCGAGAAGATTTCCAATCTGGCCATCCTAGCCGTCTATTGAGATCCCGATTCGAGCAGCCAGAGCACCTCCCATTGGCTCAACCAACATGGCCATTCACTGACATCCCAAATTCGTGCAGCGAGTCGGCTTTCCGCCATTGGCTCAACCAATATGGCCATCCATTGAGATCCCAATTCAACAAGGGAGATGAGTTTCCCCATCGGCCCATCGTGGCCATTTATTGAGATCCCATCAAGTCAACGAACATGGCCATTCATCGAGATGCCAATGCCAGTGGCACACGTGTCGAGACGCAACTGGTTACGAACTGAAATCGAGATCCTAACATTATCCCAAGTGTTGAACCGATATGGCGATCTTGTATATAGGGCAAAGTTGGTTTCGCTGACGTGGGAGTAAACTAGAGGATAATTGATTCCACCGCCCATGTACATTTAGGGTTGCCGTCGCATAATGTGAACGGGTTCCTCGGCGCCCACGACCTACTGCCGCGTCCTCTCTCTTTCTCTCCTTTTTTTTCTCAAATATAAATAAATAAAAATTTGGGGTGGCTTTTGTCCCTACGCTACGTCATAAGGCCAGGCTTAACTAGTAGGACCCCAAAAATAATAAATATTATTATTATTATTTATTATTTATTTAAAAAATAAATTGTAATTCTAAGAAACTAGCTCCATTATTGGATTTGATTGGGTGCGTTTATTTGAAATGAAATGAAGAAAAAAAATTAAAAATTCAAGTTTTTTAGCGAATTTTTTTTTCATTTGGTAACTTCCTAAATATGGTGGAATTTTTTAGACAAGAAGGTACTCCACCCCCCCCTCCCTAAACCCTCCGGCTCCTCCCCATTTTCAGCAAGAAATTCTCGCAAAAGTGACGGAGGAATCAAGAGAACCTTCCGAACGTGAGGAGGATAGGAGAGCATTTAGCTAATCCTGACTTGAATACAATCAACAAGCCGAACCTTGAACAATGGCCGGAAATTGGGGCCATCAAACTTTGAACAATTTTAGTGAAGATAGAAAGATGGTTGGTTTGCAGAATGTGTATTTTGAAACGAGATTCAAACTTCCTTTTGTGAAAAAAATGGGGCACCATTCATGGGATAATAAGGCAGCTCGGGGAAAAAAAAAATTGTAATTTTATTTATTTTTTGGGTGTGTGTGGGACCTTATACCATAGTCCCATGGCAATTTCAACATTTTTTAGTGTTGAGTAATTATTTTATTTTGAAGATTCCATTTCCAATTTTTAAAAATAAATATTTCAGAATATTATTGACCAATATTTCTCTATTTCCCTTCACAAAAATATTTTTTTTGAAAATTTTAAATTTTTGGAAATTTTCAGCATTTTTGAAAAAGGATATAATTTGTGTCGAACCTTGCCCATGGCACAGAAGAATATGTTTCGAGTTTGAAAAAAAAAAGCGACCTACAATAATGGGTGCCAAATTCTCAATCCAAAATACGCACACACAAAACATGAAATTTCATGATTTTGAAACAAATGTTTTTAATACAACTTTAAAAAATGTCCCAAAACAAGCCTTTCAAGATAATTCCAAAAAAAAGAAAATATTTTAGCCTAGAGGATCAGATTCCACATTGACAAAACAAATAATAATTAATATTTTTCAAAAATATGATTAATTTAAATTATTTATTAATTTTTATTAAATGATTTTTTATTAAAATTATGAAGTTGGGCTTGCTACAATAAGTATGATGGTTTGCAACAACTCAACTTCATAATTTTAGTAAAAATTCATTTTCCACTATTTCAAGGATTATTTAATGATAAAACTGACCTTCCGGTAAAGCATTCACTAATCGTAAAAAGCAACATTCGACAAAAATTTCAAGCAAAAAAACCACAAGAAAACTACAGAAAAAAAATTTGAGTACAATAATAATAACACATATCAGATTTCATTTATAAGCAGGCCCATACCATAGGATAGGGGCAGCTTCATCCCATGCCCGAGAAAATGATTAATTAATTTTGAAGGTTCCATTTTGAGAAATTGAATATTACCAAATATTTCAAAAGATTTTACATTTTCCTTCACAAAAAAAAAATTTTTTTCTTCAGAAAAAATATGTGTGTGTTGAAATATTCAGTATTTTTTTGAAAATAATATAATTTGTGCAAAAAGATACCAAGATCATGCAATATTTTTGCATAGAAAATTACTTACACAAATGTGATGAATTTTTTGCAAGTCGAAAGCATCAAGCCTAAAAAAGACCAAAGTGAAGGTCATTAACCGACGTGTTCCCCCCTTTTCTTTTGAATTATTGCATAAGACAAGAAATCACAAAGATATTTTGTAACACCATTCTTGAAATTTAGGACTAAAGCCAAATTCACTTACCATAGTACCTTGGCAGCTTCAACACTAATTATATTATTTGTAAATTTTTTTTAAATTTTCAACCAAAAAAAAAAAAAAAAAATGTTAAAAAAATAAAAAATTTTTTTTTTAAAATTTTTAAAGGAAAAAAAAAAAAACT
>Ga0209611_10011806_pt1 | contig 12453 bp, 12 predicted proteins | sample S1TSphgellanicum_3_FD_187693 | JGI IMG/M metagenome (GOLD analysis project Ga0209611, IMG submission 187693) | Host-associated microbial communities from peat moss isolated from Minnesota, USA - S1T2_Fc - Sphagnum magellanicum MG (SPAdes) (version 2) | ecosystem: Host-associated > Plants > Peat...
TATTATTCTACATCGTCTTTCAAGTTGAACCAATAATAGGCTTTCTTAAGGAATGTTGTGGTGCGCTTTGCACCACCATGGCCCGCAAGTGGTCCTTCATGACATTCCTTCAAGAGTAACGCCTTTACCCTTCTTTCTGGCACATAAAGTCGTTTTTGTTTATACCACAATAGTCCATTCTGCAAATGGAAGTGGGCCTTAGCTCCATTTTGAATGTTTTGCCTTACCTATTTGGTAAATGCATCTTGGTGGCTTGCTAATCGAACTTCTTTTTGGAGTTCCGTCTTTCCCACATACACCACTCTAAGTTGGTGTTTTCGACTTAGCGCATTGGGCACCACATTATCCTTCCCGGGCTTGTGTCGAATATCTACATTGAACAAGGCCAATGTGTCTTGTCATCTCACTTGCTTTGAAGACAACTTGGGTTGAGTGGCAAAGTACTTCAAGGTCACATTATCGGTCCACACCACCACATCTTTGGAGCCTATGTAATGGCCCCAAGTCTTGAGACAATGTATGACCGCCCACATTTCCTTCTCATGTGTTGGCCACCTTCGCTCTATCTCACTCAACTTCTTGCTTTCAAATGCCACTGATATTCCTTTTTGCACTAGGACTCCTCCAATTGCAAAGTCGGAGGCATCAGAATGGATCTCAAAGTCTTTGTCAAAGTCGGGCAACTTCAACACCGGAGCCTTCACCAAAATGCCTTTCAAGGTCTCAAAGGCTTCATTGCATGCTCCTTCCCATTTGTAAGTGACAGCGGACTTCTTCAAGAGGTTTGTTAAAAGCGCGGCTATCTTCGCAAAGTTCTTGATGAACTTGAGATAATAGGAGGCCAATCCCAAAAAAGATCTTAAGGCCAGCATCGACTTGGGTGGTTCCCAATCCATAATTGCCTTGACCTTGTGATCATCCATCTTCAAACCTTCTTGAGTTATCCTATGTCCAAGGAAATCCACTTCCGTCACCCAAAATTCACACTTCTTGAGCTTGGCAAACAACTTGTTTTCCTTTAGCCTTTGGAACACCTTCCGGAGGTGCTTCGCATGTTCTTCCAAGGAGCCACTATAGATCAAAATGTCGTCTATGTAGACGACTACAAAATCATCAAACCATTCCTAGAAGATGTCATTCATGAGAGTGCAAAATGTGGCGGGTGCATTGGTGAGCCCAAAGGGCATCACCATGTATTCGTATGAACCGTACCTTGTGCGACAAGCGGTCTTTTCTTCGTCCCCTTCTGCAATCCGAATTTGGTAATATCCCGAACGTAGGTCGATCCTACTAAACATTTTAGCTCTTGAGAGACAATCAAATAGATCATTGATTCGAGGCAAAGGATACCGGTTCTTCACCGTTGTTTTGTTGAGCGCTCTATAATCAACACACATTCTCAACGCCCCATCCATCTTGTGAACAAAAAGGACAGGTGCCCCATATGGTGATTTGTTTGGTTTGATATAACCTTTTGCGAGGAGTTCTTCAAGTTGAACCTTAAGCTCTTTCAACTCTTCATGGCTCATTCTATATGGGGCCTTAGCGGGAGGTGCCATTCTCGGTACCACCTCGATTGCATGATTAACTCGTCTTCTTGGAGGCAGGTCTTTGGGCAACTCTTCGGGCATAACATCCGGGAACTCTTCCAAAACTTGTTTTATGCACTTGGCGGGAGTCACCAACTTGGTGGCTTCCTTGGGCTCATACTCATCCAACACCCGCATGACACACAACATGCCGTAACCTCCCATGCATTCTCTTTCGCATGTTTTTCTTAATATAAAGTGGATGGTATTTCGTGCACCTTCACTTTCACGATCCCATTTTTAGAAGGAATCCTAACTAGTCTATTATGCCCTTTTATGAACACATTGTTTTGGGTGATGAACTCCATTCCCAAAACATAATCCATTCCACCCAGGGCAGAAACCAACAAGTTCACCTTTCCTCTCCAATTTCCTAGTTAGAAGGGCACTTCCTTCGCTTGTGACGTAGTGGGATGGGGAACCCCATCCGCGAAATGCACCTCAATGGGTGCCTTGATGTCGCAACCCCACTTTGAGGGAAATGTGAGGTCGCCACTCACACTCCCGAAAATGGGACTTGGGAGTCCTTCGAGACTCCCGAAAACTCAGAGCGCGATTATAGGGGTCAAAACACCTCGCATTGAGGCGTTCTTTATACCATTGGAAAGGTCTTGAAGTTTAGATGTCCAAGCATGAGCCATTTGGACATCTGCAACACAAGTTATGGTCGAAAGAAGGGCCGGGAGTCAAACTGGCAGTTTGACTCCCGACCACTAAAAGTCGGGAGTTGACCCGATCTCGGTGCGTGCAGGTCAAGCGCAACACACCGTTGAAAAGCTCTTGAGGAGAGCTACAACTTTGGTTTAGACCTCGTCCCGATCCAAGTTCGGGGCGAAAAATTATGAATGCCCAAAGTCCTAGAAGTCCAAACCGGGACAATTTTGGGACTCCCCGGGAAAAAGAACCATTTGGATGCAAGTGCGGCGGAGAGCTACAGAGAATACTTTATGGGGGAAGGTGGTGGCTTCCCCCGAGTATGGGCCGTGGTGAGTTAAGTGAGTCCAAGGTCGTCCGTGGCTTGTCCCAACACTGAAAATGTGCAGAATGAGTTCTAACCAACTTGTTGGTTAGATTTGGATGCAGGACTGAATAATTGAGTAAGCTTGTCCCTCTTTGTAGTTTAATCTCGGAGCTTTCAACATGCCCCTCTCACCCCCTTTAGTGCTGGAAGTTGGGAGCGTGCCCCTAGTCCTAGAAATTTCGCAATTTGAGTGACTTACCCCCAACTTGGGGCTAACTAGGGACTTGGGAGCGTGTCAGAGATAATGTTGAACTAGGCTTTATAGTTTGACATATGTTTACCCAGGCAAGCCATGATTCATAAGTTCATACGTAGGAAGTCTAATTTATCCATTCAAGGATGTGCAATTTTATTTGCTCACACCATTATTTCAATCTCACCTAACTGATCCTTAGAATTTTTTTTATTCAAATTTAATTCCAAGTCCATTTTTGTTGGTTACCACATCCTTACCTTTATCAGTCATTTTGTTTGCCATGAACTTTAGCCTTCTTATTTTTGGCCATGTTCATGAGAACCTTTTACCCATTTAAATTAGTAAGGTTAATTAGTTGTTATTTTGTGGGTGCTCTCCCCCATTGTAAAAATGCACCCTCATCAATTTTAGGCCAATTTTAAGTGCATTTTTTTGGGGAATTTTTTTCACTACAAGTTTGTGACCCCTTTCTTGCTCAAATTTGGCTACAATGTCCAATAGATGGTCCAAGTCAATAGGCTTCATCCACACTACCTACTTATGATGGCAACCCTTGTATTTAACTAAATATTTTTTTCCTTGAAAACATGTGTGTCTCACACAAAATATGTTTTCGATTTTAGCCACTGGCCTATGTGCGATGGCATCCACATTCAGTTACACCTTCTGCTTTTGATATGGTCTTTATTCATCATGTAAAAACAATTTTAGTTTCAAAATGTGAAAAGTTGGATGTGCCACAAAATTAGTCAGTAACTTCAAGGTATACACATTAGGGTGCAACTTATGCAAAATTTCATAAGGCCTCGCATACTTGGCAATGAAATGTGGGGCTAGTCCATTAGGCATATTAAAATCTTAGATGTTCAACCACATGTGTTGCTCAACCTCAAATTCCATGTGCATTTGTGTTTTGTTGACATGCTTTTCATACCATTTATAAGCCTATTCTAAGAGCTTTTTAGTTCATGCATACAATTATTTGCGCCCCTTAACCATCTCCACAACCTCCTTGGAATGGTCCCTTCGTCCCATGGGGATGGCTAAATCCATTGCCTTCCTAACTTCTTTTCCCAACGCTAATTCAAATATTGCAAACATTTTGGTCATTGAATGCATTGTGGAGTTATAACAAAATTTCATTAGGCTTAAATGTTTGCCCCAATCTCTTTGGTTGGTGTTGACATAATTTTTAAGGTATTGGTTTAACACCCCAATGACCTTTTCTATTTGGCCATCGGTTTATGGGTGAAATGTTGTACTTAAAGACAATTTTGTCCCCACTTTTTGAAACAAATGTTTTAAAAATCCCATTGTAAATTTTGTGTCTCTATCACTAATGATGAATTGAAGCATTCCATGGTGTTTAACCCACATGTCAAAGAACGATTTTGTCGAATGGAAAGTTGTTATAATTGTTTTTGTTGGAACAAGTTTCGTCAACTCGGAAAATCAATCATTTACTATTAGAATGATGTTGATTCCATTCCACTTAAGGAGTTGGGTCATGAAATCCATGGAGACATTTTCCCATGGCTCATTACAGATCACTACAAGTTTGTATAGTTCATATTTCTTTTTATAAATGGACTTCAGATTCTAGCATTTTACACAAGTGCAAACAAAATGCTCTATGTCCTTTCTCATTTCAAGGTAACAAAATATTTTCCCTATGACCACTTTGTGGTTTATTCTCCATGGTGCCTCGCCATAAGCACATCATGCTCTTCTTGCACGATCTTCATGCATAACCTCCTTATTGGCACATAGATTTGAAACTATTCCCATTTCAACAATCTATTTTTCACCTTTGTCCACTCTCCCAACTCATTAAAGTATTTTTGTGTGTGGGGATCTTGCACATCAACTTCCTTTATTTTCCGCGCAAAGGTACTTTCCCCCTAGAAAATGGCCTTTAATGCTTAAGTCTTGGTTAGGGGTTTTTCCACTTAGGATTTTTCTTTTTGACTCAACACATCAAGAACTACAATGTCCCAACCTCATTTGTGGATTAATTCCACATCTAACAACACCAAGGTATCATGCCATCTTAGTTATTTCGTTGAGGCCTTTAGTTGGTGTTGAAATATTTTCAAGGAGATGTTGTATGTGAAAACTTTGGTCTTGTGCATCGCTAAGTAATGTTGCCATGTCTTGAGGCAACATGTTATGACAAACAACTATCTTTTGCAAATCAACCATCGCAGTTATGCTCCATAAAGCTTCTTGCTCTAAAAAACAATTAGGTGTACCTTTTGCATGAAGACCCCTTCGATACTAAAGTCACTTGCCTTTGTGTGAACTTTGAACAATTTGGTGAAGTTGAAAAACTCCAATTTAGGGGTAAAAAAAAGTTTTTTTTCAAGTCCTCAAATGCCCTATGTTGAGCTCCTCTTTCCATTTGAAAGAAAACTCCTTTTTCAAGAAATCCAAAAATGGTTTTTCCATTTACAATAATTGTTTTATTAACTTCCGGTAGAAGTTGGTCATGTTAGGAAAGATCGGATTCTTTTCACCATGACTAATTTTTTCTAGTCTTTTATGGCTTGCAACTTTGTAAGGTCATGCTTCATTCCTTCCCTTGATAAAATTTTTCCTAGGAAGTCCATCTCCTTTTGAACAAACTCATTTTTTTGTTCTATTGGCAAAAAAATGTTTTGTTGGAATTTATTCAAAACATATTCTAAGTATGTATATTCTTCAATGGTCTTAGAATACACCAAGATATTATCAATATAATTGATCACGAAATCATCTAACTTCTCATGGAAAATAAAGTTCATGAAGGTTGTGAACATCAATGGAACATTACACAACCCAAATGGCATCACCAAGAACTCATATGAACCATGTTTAGTCTTCATAACCATCTTTTCAATGTCCTCATCCACTATGTGGATTTAATAGTACCCCAACTTAAGATCAATTTGACCAAAGTACTTAGCCCATTGAACAAGTCATCAATGAAAGGCATAAAATAGTTGTTATTTATGGTTATTTTATTCAAGGCATGCTAGTCAATACACATTTTCAACTTGTTGTCCTTTTTATCAACAAACAAGATAGGTGTCCCATAAGGCCATTTGTTTTACCAAATATACCCCCAACCAAGGAGGTCATTCAATTGTTTTTTTAGTTCTTTTAGTTCCTTTTGGTTTAACCTATAAGGCGCTTTAGATGGCATGACTGAACCAAGCAACATTTCTATCAAGTCAACCATTTTACAAGGTGGAAGAAAATTGGGGATTTCATCTATTAAAACTTCCCAAAAACTTATTGAGTGAATCAAAAATACAATTTGGAGTCATCTTGCCCCTTGTGGCTTAGGTTCCCCTTGGAAGACTCTTAAAGACATCAAAATTATAAAACTAAATGATTCTAATTCCTTAGCCAACTTAACAACCAAGTTAATTCCTAGTTCTACTAATGGAGAATTATAATCTTCATTTAAATTCAATAACTTAGAGCTAACTTTGGCATTGACTTTCATTTTACTTCCATTGTCAAAAATGTCTACTTCATAGACATTAAAAAATGTGTTCCCTATAAGTACATCAAAATTATTTAAGTCACACAAGGTGAAATTTTCAAAAATTTGAACTCCCCCACAAAATAACTTGACACCTAACACTACACTAAATGAGGGTTTAACTATGCCTTGTGCCAAATGCACCGTTATGGGGTCTGCCATTAATTTGGTTTTGATTCCCAATCGTTATGTTGCATGCGAAGTCCTGAACAAATTGGTCATTCCTGAATCCAAGATATAACACACAAACTTATTATTCATTTTACATCTTAATTTTAATGAGTTGGAGGCTTCATTTTTGTTGGCCCTTACTTTGGCCATGAAACCCCCTTGGAAAATTTTCTTACCTTAGGAAATGCAATCATTTACCTGAGGTACTTGGGTAATCCTTCACCAAATTCTTATGATTATCATAGTTGAAACTTGACCTTTGTGAGGTCTCACTTCACATTCTTTGCCACCGATTCCTTGCCCTACAATTTTCCTTATTGTCATGAAGCCCCAACTTGCCTTGGTCCCATTTTTGTTAGTTCTAACCTTTGTTCCCACTACTTAGGCCGACATTTTGTTTCTGGGTGACTCCACTTCTAATATCACCTTTATGGTGTGGAGGGCCTTTGTCTTCCATGCACTCCATCATCTTCATCAAACCATAAATGTCAATCCGTTAGTAGACAATCTTTTGAACCCAAAACTTTAGGCCGCATAAGAAGATCAATTTTATGGTGAACTCCTCTTTTAAAGGGACTATAAGTAACATCTTGTTGAAGTTTTGCACATAGCAAACTAGGGAGCTCACTCCATCCCCTCAAGCAAGCTCCATCCCATCTTTTAACACTAAATGGCGTAGTGTGAATGTTTTGTTCAATTGCAACTTGAATTTCTCCCATGTGAGGATTTCAAGCAAATTGGGTGTCTCTTATTTTTGAAACATCCACCAATCTCACTTGTGTTCCTTGAAGAAAGTTTGGGCAAAATGAATCCGCTCCTTGTTCGATTCAAGGCATTGCATTTCCAAATACGGCTCCACTTGGAACAACCATTGTCCCACTTTTTTTGTCTTTGTCTCCTTCCTTATGAAGGAGTTGGGCATCCTTGCCTTGATTGTGACCTTGGTGGAACCCCCATTTTGGGGGTACCCACCATCCCCAAACTAACTATGATTTGACCCAATATGTTCAAGGTTTCATTGTGTTGCACCATAAAGGTCTTAAAAGAATTGGGGAGATCTAGAAAGCCTTTGGATAGTTTGGCCATTGCATTTTAATTTACTTCTTTTTTTTGTGCCCTTGAAATTTTGTCCATTTTAAGACACTTTGGGGCCCTTTTGCCCCCTTTTCCCCTTGTAAACCCATTGAAAGGAACTATTAAACAATCATTTTTATCATTGGATTCCTCGAAAAAGTGCAAATCCACATTCATAGGCAATTCCTTGCTTGGGTCATGAACTTTCTCCTTCCTTTTACTCTTCTTAGGAGTTGCGGAAGGTTTTTTTACCAATGAGCCTATGCTTTCCTTAGTTTTTCCCTTACTTTTTGACATAGGGGAAGGAGTATTTTCTTGGGGCGAGACTTTACTCATCCCAATGCATTTTTCCCCTTCTTCTTTGTTTTGTGAGTAGGAGTCCTTTTGACTTCCTCTTCCACACAATCCTTTAAGCTTTGTTGTTTGCCTTTGGACAAATCTCCATCCACCATGGCCATTCCCATGGCGATCAATTCCTCCAAAACTGCCTTTTTTTCCTTCTCCTTTTTGGTCGTGTACTTTCTCTTTGCTTTAGGTTACACCACCACCATGTTTGGTGCTATTTGTTCAAAAGCCATTTGGCCTCAAAGATTTCTTAAAGACCCAAGGAACCTTCTTCAATATCACTTATTGCACCTAAATTTGCCTTGGCACCCTTGGGCCCACACCTCAAACCATGTTCCTAATTAAACATCTAAACTATTTGCACATGGCAAGCCACACACTTGGTTAGTTCCATCATTTAGCCTTGTATTTTAACTTAAGGCTAACCACAACTTTTAAATGGATGGGATTAAACCCATTGCATATTTCTCAAGTGGTTCAAGGCTTTGTCACCTAGGATTACCATCTCTTGTCTCACGACCTAATCACAAACTTGTATTTAGTTCAAAGACTTAACACGTTGAGGACATCTCCTCAACCCCATTCCTCAAAACCCTCACTCATTGACACCTATGCAACTCATGAATGTCGTCAAAGCAAAAATCAAACCCAACCCAACACTTAGACACACACCCAAGTCGGGGCTGCTTGACAATGGTTCAGACTAGGGCCTAGACCAGGCAAATCCTCACACTTGAGGGTTCACCTAGAAGGGCATGTTATTGGGTCACTCTAGCCTTTCCAAGGTTCTTAGTAAGACCAACATCAAGGTACTATTGGGTGGAAGGCTCTAATGACTCAATTGTGAATGAACGCCAACTGACTTGACGTTAAGTAAACAAGTAAGTAGGAAGGACAGTAGGAGGTACCAAAATAATAGACAGACATCCGTGGTAAGTAAGTAGCTGATGCCGGCCTAGGTTGTAGGCCATGGACATAGCAACTGAGTTAAACATCGCGGTTAGCTAGCGCAAGGGAAATCAATGGAAACATAGCAACTGTCCACCCACTATCCATCCCTAATGGTGCACTGGTAGTTCATTATGTCTGCATCAAAGCATCCAAAGTATATATGACATCAGACATCCATATGTATGCTTTGGTTTTCATAAAATGGTTTTGAGTATGACATCACCAATCCATACATGACACCACCCAACAGGTAGATATGTTGTCAGCTGCCCAGGCTCTGGCTACACAGTACCATGGCTAGTTCTATATTTCAATGTCAATTAATTATTTTATTTTGAAGATTCCATGTTGAAAAATAGAACATTTCAAAATATTTTCGAAGATTCTCTATTTTCCTTCGTAATATTTTTCCTTTGATTTTTTTTAAAACTTTAACTTTTCTGAAAATAATAATTTTTTTGTATAGGATGTCAAGGTAAAATAAATACAGCTAGACAAGTGGCAGAGAGGTTAATAAATAAATGCTTTGAGCATAAGACATGTACACTATTGGATATTTTAATGGGGAATTTGAACTTTTTCAACATATTCCCCTTTTGTGCAAATTAAAAGGCTTCCAGAAAAGAGCAGGGAAAGAAAACTACATGTGTTTGATGCATTTGAATAGCCTAAATTGGTATTAGAGGCTCAATAATTATATCCCCAAACTTTTTCCCCTGGTGTTAGCCTAGGCTAAAAAATGATGAGCGATGGAGTCGAAAATAAAAAATTTGGGCAGTCCACGAAGCGAGCCAGCATGTGCAAAAGCGGCCCAATTTTTTTGTTTTGAGGGTGGGATGGCAAGGTTGGGGTTGTTGTGAGATTTGTGGGCGTCCATGGCAAACACATTATCTTTTCTTTTGGGGGGAGGGGGTTCTTATTGTTTCTTGTTCTTAGTTTGTTTTACGAGTTTTATCATGTTATCAGTATTGTTTGTTTTTTTGTTGAAGGTCATTTTTTTCTTAAAAATTTTACAAAAGAGAAAGGCAAGAGGAAACTAAAACATGGGGACAAACTTTTGTAAGTTAGTATCAAAAAAAGTTTTGGGTGTTCAGATATTTTTGGAGATATGTCAAGCATGATGAAAAGGTTCATAAAGGAAAGGTGTGTTTTAGGATTGTGTTAGGATTGTGTGCTTGAGAAAGACAAAGGACTTCACTTGCAAATAGCATATAAGATTTATATTTCGAGCCTTGTAACTTTGAATAAACTACATGAGGATGCCCCAAGTTGTGGAGTTGAATAATGTTACAAGAATTCATTTTGGAGAATGAACACAAAAACCATGATTCCAAGTTGAAAGAGAAAAGAAAATAACAGTTTGTTCAAGAGGTGGAGGAAAGGAGGCCATCATCTTCACACAATGACAAAAAATAATCATTTCCTTTGCAAAATCCATTAAATGACAAGTTTGCAAAAAAATCATGTTCATTCCTATTCACACTACGGAACTCATCTCAAAGCATGTTTTTTAAATTGCATGTTTCATGCTTAATGTAAATAGAACTTACCGATTGTGTGAAAATGCATGAAATTTGGAAAATATTCCAAGTTTTCAGTTAGATCATGTTATCATGTAAATAAAACTTGTCTTTTGCATGAGTTTGCATGCATATTTACAAAAAAATCCCCTTCAATTTATTTTTTTCCATCTCAAGGTCATGTGAATAATTTTCATTCTAGTAAAGTGTGAAATGTGGGTTTTTGCTTTGGGTGATGAACCAATCAAAGAAGTGAACCATAAAAAGAAAAAAAATTGAAGGTTGTCAACCCCTCCCCCTAGCCAAACTTTACTACATTATAATGCATTTGTTATCACAAACTCTACTTTAATCAAATGGCCTAGCAATGCCTGAAATATATGTTATTTATGTGTAGGTGAATCCTGAACCTGCAAGATTCACCAAAATAAGGGCTCATGTTAGATAGAGTTGAATGCCAGCCCAATTCCAGTAAAGCCCATGGCCAAGGGCTTTACCAAAGTGTAAATATGTGCGTTGATTTTTCTTCCCATGATTTTTAGTGGGTATAGGGTAGATAGGCCGGTGAGTGAGCACTTAAGAAGTCAAACGAGGTTCAAGCCTCACACATTGTTCCTCTGATTCTGAAGCTGAAAGAGCATTTTTAGCTCTCCACCTAGGGCTTTCAACACCTAGAAAATCTCTCAATTTGATAAAGGAGTGGGCAAAATATGGGATGTTTGGTGTTAGGGAGTTCAATGTTCAGTAATGGGTGACTTAAAACAAATTAGGATTTCAAGCTTTAGATCTTTGATAGTTGCATCTTTGCCTCTAGAATTCAAAGAAATTTTGTAATGCCCTAATTAGCACATGCATCAGGTTTTAAATCACTAAAAACAAACTAAAAATGAGGAAGATATAAAGTAAGAACTATAGAGGGGTCTAAAGCTATTTTTTCAAAAACATTGAAGCAAAAACTATCACTCATTCGCTTCCTGTGTTTTCTGTGTTGCTTTTTTACTTCTAATGTTCCAATAACATTTGTAGTCCTCTAGTTTGCGTATCCAATGACACAAAAATCACTCAATTTGGCTAAGGGATTAGGAAAATATTGGAAAATCTTTGATGATAAATACATGTTCAGTGATGGGCAGTTCTACCCTATCATCGGAAAAACAATTGTGAGATGTTTTGAAGTAGAGAGTTCCCAAGTTCCTGACATGTTCCTCAAAGAGTTCTCAATAGCACCTCACATTTATTCCATATGCTTTGGCATAATGTTGTCCTCCTTTCACCTATATAGGTGGGCCAAAGGGAGGAACTTTAACCTTCTAATTAAAACCTTCTATTTTGGGTAGCCTTGATAGTTTCATTGTTTTTGAGTCATGGCCCAATCAAATTGGCTCATTGCAAAAAAGAATTGAACTTAGGAGACACATCATCTAATTAATGCAAAGCACAATAGGTATTGCATTAGAAAGATCAGCCCAGGTCTTTATGTTAAAGGGCGGGGCAGGTCCAGAGTCCAGAGGGGTTATGCTGTTTGGCAACAATGGAGTAATCTGGTTTTGCAAACCCCATAATAATAGTGTAGTCCCCCCACCCCATGTGACCTATCTTTCCTCAACGTAAAAAAAAACTGACACAATTCGACTCTGCCACACCACCCCCACCCACCCTGTAGATTTAGAGGCAAGGAGGAAGTTTATGCTTTGTGTAAGGTACCTGCAAATACAAAAGAAAGATTAGTTCACGTTTTAATGTTTAGAAAGAGACACCAACTACCCTGACTAAACAGCCTACTTCTTGGTCTGGGGGGGCGTAGGTTCATGCCGACGAATTATACAGACAGATGCGGTCGCGTGTCATCAATCTGTCGATCGTGAGAGAAATTTGATGTGTTTGGTCATGAACCTCCTTCTCTCATCTCCCCTAGGTAGCATATTCCCTTCGGTCCTCCCGGGACCTGAGTATTCAAGATAGGATTGATCAAGCCTTTAAGGCGGAATGGTGCCACTTAGGCATCTTTGGGGTTGAATGCGTCACCATCGTGTGGTGCTTCTTGCCCCCCTTGTATT
>Ga0209611_10011812_pt1 | contig 12445 bp, 9 predicted proteins | sample S1TSphgellanicum_3_FD_187693 | JGI IMG/M metagenome (GOLD analysis project Ga0209611, IMG submission 187693) | Host-associated microbial communities from peat moss isolated from Minnesota, USA - S1T2_Fc - Sphagnum magellanicum MG (SPAdes) (version 2) | ecosystem: Host-associated > Plants > Peat...
AAATACAACGACGCGAGAACGCTTGACGGCATCGTAATCTCGCCGAATGACTTCGACGCGATGATCCCCATCGATAAAAACGAAATCCGCTTCGACGTGGGTCCCGTGCAGAGTCTCCTGCGTGGTCCCCTCGATGAGTTCGAACCGAAATCCCGTATGCTGTTCCGTAAGGTTCTCGAATCGACGAGCAACATCTTCCTTCGCAAAGAAGCCTTTTCCATTGAATACAAGCGAGTGAAAATCTTCGCCTTTCGTGTCAAACACATCGAATCCGACGTAGGCCACATTTGTCGTATGCTTGAGCGCCTCTTGACACATGGCTACTCCTCTTTCGCCATTGTTTGTTCCGATATCCACAATGGTTTTTGGCCTATGAAGTGCAATCAGAACGAGAAGCTGATCGTATCGCATGATGACCTCACGGCGTTGCTATCTCAATATGCGCGAGCATCGTTCATCACCTTCAAGCGGCTCGCTGCTGGTAATACTCTTGATGCCATTCCACGAAACGATGTACCCCAACTGCGAGATCGGTACATGGACGATATCCCACGTCGCGGGAAAGTAATTCACCGTCCGCCCAAGTATTCGGCACGTCGCCCGACTGCATCGGCAGCAAGTTCTGAATGGCCTTGCGCCCGAGACACTGCTCCAAAATTTCAATGTAGCGCGTTAGGGCTACCGGCTGTTGATTTCCGATGTTGTAAATTCGATAGGGTGCCTGGCTAGTGCTTGGATTGGGTGCGTCCGAGTTCCAATTCTGGTCGGGCATCGCTACATGATCCAAGGCGCCAACAACGCCGCGGACGATGTCATCCACGTAAGTAAAGTCCCTTTGGTGCTTTCCGTAGTTGAATACATCGATTGGCAAACCGGCGAGTATGTTTTTTGTGAATAGGAACAACGCCATGTCCGGCCGTCCCCAAGGCCCATAGACAGTGAAGAACCGCAGCCCCGTGGTGGGTAACCGATACAGGGAAGAATAGCTGTGAGCCATCAGCTCGTTCGCCTTCTTGGTCGCGGCATACAAAGTCAGAGGGTGATCGGCGTTCTGCGACTCGGCAAACGGCATATGTGTGTTCGCCCCGTATACCGAACTCGTTGACGCATATACCAGATGCTCCACTCCGTTCTTGCGGCATCCTTCGATGACGTGCAAGAAACCGGTGACATTGCTCTCGACGTAGATATGCGGATTCTCCTTCGAATAACGCACTCCAGCCTGCGCTGCCAAGTGGACGACCCGATGAAACTGCTCGCGCTCAAAAACCTGCCGCATCGCGTCGCGGTCCGCAAGATCGATCTTTTCGAAACGAAAATTTGGGTAATGACGCAAAATGCCCAACCGGGCCATCTTCAGGGCCGGGTCGTAATAGGCGTTGAGATTATCGAGGCCGACCACTTCCTCGCCGCGCTCCAGGAGCATGCGCGACGTGTGGAACCCTATGAAGCCGGCCGCGCCCGTGACCAGTAATTTCATGATATGTGTTTCGCGGGGCAATTGGGATCGCATATTTCCATTTTCAATCCTCGTCCAGTGCTGTTTCTCACGAGAACCGTGTTCCTGGTAGCAATCGCCGAAACAGCTTTTCGTGTCTGACGCTCCATCCCTCCCAGTTTTGGCGGTACATCGGTGCGGCTACTTGGCCGCGAGTCTGCAGCATTTCAGCCACTAGGCGGTGAATAGTTGCTTTTAATGAGTCGATAGATCCCGTTTCGTAGGGTATATGTGCGAATTCGGGCACCACTCCTATCTGCGGAGCAATGGACATGGTCCCGCAAGCAAGCGCTTCCATGAACGGAACTGGGCCACCTTCTATTCGAGCGGTGATAAGCAGAAAGTCGATCAGCCGATAAAATTCAGAATGATCCTTCAGCGTTAATGTTGTTAGGCCCCAGTCCGGATTGGTTGCCACGAACTGGCAATGTTTCGTGATGGCGGGATCGTCCAAGAGCGCCTTGAGCAGGTCCTCACCTTTGCGGCCTCCTTTGTATGGACGGCCGGCGATTCCCAGAATTAACTTTGGACGAAACGCGGCGTCAGCGCCGACCCTGATTGTTGTTATCTTATCGAGCGGAATTCCTACCTCTTGTAGCTTTACCGTTGTCAGCTCCGACACTGAAGTGCAATGGTCCACTGTAAAAGCGGTTTCAACGAATTTGTCCGCAAGGCTATCTGGATCAAAATGCGTAAAATTACCGATTGTGACGCCTTTAGCCGGCTTTTTATTAAAATACCCATAATTTATATAGTAATGAATGTCCGCTTCCGCCCAGTCCTCGTTGATCTTGACGTATTCATTGCCGAAAAGTCGCCGTATCTCCGCCGCCTTCCGATGCATTATCCAACCTTCCTTTTCGGTCACGATGCGTACACGGGGACGGTGAACCTGTGTCAAGGATACGCCACCGACTTCTCCCGAAGCATACTCAGCAATCAATGCCAGGTCTCCAGGCGGAGTATCTCGTTCCTCCGTTTGTCGCCTAGTGACGTTTTCCCGGTGAACTGCAGTTGCGTCTGCGCAATATAGAACGCCTTTACCGAACTTTTTCCTATAAGCGAGCGATAGGCACACATCTTCCCCGGCGACTTCAAAACGTTCGTCAAACTTGATAGCCACGAATTCGCTCCTGCGCATTAGCATGAAAGCGCCCGTTACCGCGGGCACAAACATGTCATTTAAAATGCGTGCGTCGGTGTAGTGGATCTCATGTTTAAAGCGATGGAAAGGTTTTCTCTTGTCGTCAAAGAATATTCCGGCGTGTTGTATCTGGTCATCGGCGTAACGCAAATTTGCTCCAACAATCCCAATCTCCGTCTTTCTGATCTCCGATAACGCGTTTTTGAGACATTTCTTATCCAGAACGATGTCGTCATTCAGGAAAAGTAGGAATTCTCCGCTCGCGTGCCGAGCTAGCCGATTATTGTTTTTAGCAAAGTTGTACGGCAGCACGTGATAGAAGGTTAATGAAATGTCGCTCTCGTAAGAGGATGGCAATGGAGGCAGGTCTTTGGCGTTCCATGATACGAGTACTTCGATCTTTTCCTCCACTTCACTTTCAGCGATCGACTTCAGGAGATTGTCTAATTCTCCTTTCGATCGAGAAATAACCAGTATCGAAAGCATTTATGTTTTCTCCATTGAGATCGCCGAGGTTACTAAATTGTTGTAGATGCTGTTGTATCCATCGAGCATTTCTTCGTACTGCATGACTTTATGAAAGGCGCCATAACGTGCCGCCAGTCCCAGAGTTCGCCGGAGGTCTCTGTCGACGATCATTTGTTGAAGTATCGCCGCAAGTTGGCTTGTGTTACCGAAATCGTAGAACTTGCATGATATATTTTCCTCGAGTTGCTCGATGACACCAAAACAAGGGGTGGCGACAATTGGGAGGGCGTAAAACATTGCTTCATTGATGACTCGTGGATAGCTTTCGATTAAGGACGTAAATACGAAGATGTCTGCCGCGGCGTATGCTTGAAGCACTCGTACTCTCTCGGCTAAGCCCGCGGTTTCTCCGTAGACACTGATTCGATTCCTCAACGCTTTAGGTAATCCTTGAATGTCATCGAGCACTTGTTTTCCGTATGGACTTTCGTTCGCGCCAACGAGCACGAGGCGCACGGTGGGCCAAAGACGTCGGTCGATCTTCGCCAATGCCTGAACCGCGTCGCGTTGTCCTTTACGTTCCGTCCAAGTTCCTACGCTTAGGAGGACAATATCGTCATCTTTGATCTGATATGCGGCACGGCAGGCTTTTCTGTGCCCGTTACGGAAGTCCAGGTTCAATCGGTTGTAGTCAATTCCATTATTAATTGTCGTTGCTGATATCTGAGGATGCGCTTTTCTCCACAATTCCTTAGTTACCTCTGATACAAATGCAAACTGATGGGAGCCCGCTATCGCTTCACCTAGCAGCCTGCCGGCATTCGGATGGAAGTTCGCTCCGTGTGAGCCCGGATCCTCGCTTTCTCTGATATTCCACACCGTCGGCATGTGGCAACGAGAGGCGATTGCCAGTGCGTGATAAGACTGAATAGTATTCCCATGAACTATATCGGGGTTGAGATCTGCAATTTGACTCTCAAAACGGACGAGAAGCTGTGTGTACGCTAGTTCGTCGGCCAATCCAGCGACCGGAAGCGCGTAAGTATGTACCGGCACGCCTTCGGCACGGTACCTTTCCTGCATTGGTCCCTTGTCAGGAGCTAGTATGTGAACTTCATGACCAAACTTCCGTTTCATGCCGACGGCAAGCTCAAAGAGACTCGTTTGGGCACCTTGAACCTTCAAGTTGTGACTGACAAGGAGAAGCTTAAATCGTCGTTTCTTTAGCGAAGCAATCCGATCCACTAGCGGTGACTGATCGTTGTTGAGCTGTGGGGTGACCTTTGCTGTTCGAGCCAGCGCCTGATTCCTCGTGTTCGGACGAAGATACGAAGAATTCTGTGTCAACAGGAATGACAATGGGTCGAGATTCGTGATTCGCAGTTGCTGGGCGTACTCTCGTGACATCCAATCAAGGTCGATCGCCTTGTTCGGTGAGCGCTCTTCATACTGACCAAATCTCAAATAGTGATAAAGAAAATTTCGGTTTTGGCCTTTTAGATCTGGATATCTATTCTGATAGTCCTCGACATCAAAAAATGGATTGGGATCCACTTTAAAGTACCGTTCGTTACGCAAATAGTCTGAAAGATAGTTGCCGTGATGATCGGCTAAGCCTGCCTGAGCGATGAAGTAGTCTGGCCAAAACAGCGGATGCGGGCTTCGCTGCTCAGCGTCCCCTTTTTCGATGAAGTGAATTACTGGATGTACGCGGTGCCGCCGTATTTCAGGATACTTATTGATGTAATACCTCACCGAAAATATCGGGTGCGGATCTAAAAGTAACGCTACACATTTGTGGAGCAGCGTGCCCAGTATTCCACCTACGATATTCCTCTTTTCCAGCTGGCCAGAAACGAAAGGAGCGTCGATCAAAGGATGCGGCCAGTGCTGGTTCTTGTCACCTATTGTTAGATAGTGAAAGAATGGCGACGTATCTCCTTGGTTTGTTGTCATGTAGCTATTTTTGTAAAAATCGCTGTCGAACAGCGCATTCGGGTTGCGCCCTTCGTTTACGCCCTTCAGAAGGAAATCATCTAATAGGTCGTCTTCGGCGGTCGCAGTAATTTTGTACCGTCGAGCATACCAAGTGGAATCGAATAGCCGTTCCTTGGTGATCACTAGCTTCAACTTTTCAAGGTCGTAAGACGTGGCCGTGCCAGTAAGCAAGTGGCTTGTCGGGATCGCCATTTCCGCGGTCGCGGTGGGGGCGGATTCCACCGCCAATTGGCGGGGATCGCTGTCGGTTTTCATGGGTTGAAGGCTGATCGCTACGCCATTCGGAGTCGCTGAAAGCTGCTCGGCGAATGTTTCTGCGGCGGAATCGACCAGAGAGCTTTCGCGTGAGACTTCGTGATCAGAGGAGACTAAAGAGACGCTGTATGGCTCATCATCGTTTCTCGCCGATTTGGAGTAGTCTTTTTTAGTCTTTTGCTTGGTTAAATTTGGTTCCAGCGAAAATTGGAGTTTGTTATATTGCTCGCACGGTTTTCCAAAATCTCCGATCACTGCGATTGATACACTCGCAGTTTCCATCGAGCTTTGAAAAGGAATATGAAATTCATTGTCTACGACAATAGAAGGGGAAGATCCGTTAATCCAGTTGAGCGGATCGAATACCCAACCCGATATGCGTTTTCTGGATACCTCAAAGAAACCTCCTTCGGGTCGAAACACACGGTTTGCACCACCGAGTATGGGAAGCAAATGTTCCTGGCCGCTTCCTACGCTCGCATATACGTGGGTCGCTTCAGAGACTAAACCATCGTGCCGAACAACCGCTGATAATTCACAAAGACCCCCTACAACGCCTTGTAATTCGAGGTCGCGCCTATAATTCAACGTATCGATACGAAAAGCGGGAATGTCGCCAATCCTAATATTCACTCCCCCGACCACTGGGGACCAGTCAGACCAAGCAAGCCAGCCGCTAACCCTGACAAAGCCGCTACCTTGTTCCAGACGTTCAACGTAGCCTTTAATGTCCAGATTCTCACTCATATGATCGCCTTATTAATCGAGTGGCAGTTGATGTCAGGCAAGAAACCGGGCACAACCAAGGCCAGCCTTCGGCCCAACCGCGACGAATCAAGTCTAAGCATCCGTTGAGTGCCATAATTTGCTGTCCTGATAACGCAAATCGATGTTCCACGCCATTTGCGTTCATTAATTTGTATCCGGTCGGTGGAGGCGTACTTAACCGCCACGTTAACTTCAGCGTCGAAGCCGGCATTACCGGGCAGCGCCACCAACGTCTGCGTCAGCCCTGCACCCGCGAGCATGCCCTTCATGAGCTTCTCGCCGCGACGATGCTGTCAAATTCATCCTCGTGCTCGGGCGACTTGGGGACCATTTGGGTAAAAACCTCTACCGCCGATTGCTGCATTTAGCGTGTGCCCCAGGAAACATAACGCACAGACTATAGAGGAGATAAATACATTGTACTAAATTAGGTATAACTTTAGATTCATATCACACATTTGGACCCCTGCCCTCGACCCGGGCCATGCCCAAAACAGCCAGCTTGTGCCGCGGTACGATGGTTCGAAGCACGGAATGCAGTTCCAGACGCTCCTCGTTCCACTGCCCCATGGGATCACAGTTGCTGAGACTATCGAGGTCGGTGCCGATAAATGCGGCATTGAGCGCGTATCGAGGCAGACCGCTGGATCCGAGCCCTCAGCGAGCGGACCGTGTTCAAACTTGCCACCGAGCGCGAGCACCTGACCGGCATCGTCAAAATGATGGCTTACCAAGCCGAAAGCGATTTGCTGACGAGCCTGCGGCCGCACGCAATATGCCCGTGCCGAACAGAAAGGAAGAACGCTGCTGCACGAACTCTTATCTCCACGGGTGATATCCCAGTCACCCAAAGCGAGTTACAGGTCACCTTCTCTGCTCAGTTCGCCCCACCGAACCCGCGCCGCGCAGCCTCTGTGCGAGATCCTCGACCAAACGGCAACAACTTACACCGGTTCCCGCCTGCGCCTTCGCTTCGCCTGCGTACCCCGCGGTGCATCGGCTTGCCTTCCCCGGTTCGCCGGTTCACTGCGCCAACATACCGGGCCCCTTAGTCTCTTGAGCTGCACCGAAACCGGACATTTTCGCAAGAGGCTACTTCAGGATGTCTGAACTCAAGCCACCATGTAGCCCAAAGCGGCAAGATAGGAAACCGCGCTCGAAGTTGCTCCCTTGCTTTCTTCCTTGTCAGCAATCAACTTGCGCCAGTCAACTCCGGCGGTGGCCGGTCTCGGGAAGAATCGCTCACACTGAATTGCGAGAACTATGCTCGGCTTGAAAAGCCCAACGACATACAGGTCGATCTCCGGAGTATGGATGGCCAAAACCTCGTTAAATAATTCGCCCAATAGGTTTAACAGCCAGCTTCCGGTGCTGTCGATAAGCACTAGGGCGCGACCAGCTTTCGTCGGATTCCTAAAGTGAAACACGCGCCCCTCTGTTGCGATGCCATTAAAGAATACCTGTGAGCCGGTTGGGCTAGCCGGGAGTATATGCTCCTGTGTTTCGCCTGCATGGCCGATATGTGCAGCGAGGTCGCCAACAAATGATAGGTCATCTACGCGTAGCGGCATGTCGCGCAAGGTCTCAGATTTCTCGGTCAATCCGGCCTTCAAAAGTGCGGATTCCAGATAGCGCTTTGCGCCGCGGAATGTCCAATGTGTATCTGTTAGATAGTAGAGCCGATCCTCATAGAAGCTTGAAAGTACCGTTGGATCGTAGAACGTCCTTTCTGCGGCTCCGCGCACGGATTCTAGGTACTGGCGGACCGGTGTCGGGCCGAATTCCTCAAATCTTATGTCTGGAGGCATAAATCCAGCTGCGACAGTCTCCTTATTAGGCGCGATGATGTGGAGATACTGGCTCTTGTGGAAGTATGAAAGATATTGCGACCGCGCATAATGCGAATAGGCAATTTCCGGAATGGTCCTGCTTATGTTCATTCGACCAGTGTGTTGCGAAATCAAGTCGTTGGAGTCATCACCGCCTAGAAACAGAAAGCCGTTCAAGCCCTCTAAAACTTTTACCATTTGCTTGCAGAAGTCTGGCTCATAGCGCTTTAAGTGCCGAGACAAGGCCGGGTACATCAATGCTCCACCGTTTATGAACTGGCTCCGGGTCGGTTATATCCTGGCTACCAAACACGAACGCGAAACGATGGCCAAGGGACGCGAATAGGGACGCATGGCCGTGGACGAATGCCGTGCTGCTTTCGATGGAAACAATCCGCGTGCCGGGTTTACAGAAAATCACATTGAACAGGGCGGCACCGCCGAGACCGACGACGATTTCGGCTTCGCTGAACAATTTTATCTGATCCGGGATGGAGAGAAGTTCCGGCTCGCAAATCTCAAAGCCGAGCGCCTCAGCCGCGGCAACGACGTCATCCTCATTCTGAAGCGCGCGGTATTTGCCGGCGGATTCGCGCGTGATGGAGCGCCTTGAGAGGAAGAGTTTACGGCCGGCCCGATCATTCGCGTCCGGTGCAAGCTTTTTGCGGAGGCGGCTAAAGATCTCCCGTTCTTTCGGTGTGGGCACTAGCTCAATTTTGGAATATTGGTACATAGTCAGGCGATCGCAATGATATGTACGGCCGAGTTCCTGATGTTCGATGGCGTCCGCCGGCACGCCAAGGGTTAATAGCAAGGCTCTTTGCCAGTCCCGGCCGACATGGGCAAGGAACCGGTCGGCCGGCTTATTTTCGGCAAAGAACGCAGCTGACGGAATGGCTTGGAGAAGCCACATACCCCAGTTCAGTGGCTCAATCGGTGTGCCGAAAAAGACATCTCCGGCGATGTGTTTTGTGTCGTTCTTCCCGAGATTCGAGCGGTCGATAAAGAAATTGCCTCCCTCGCGCGTAATTTGCGGCATAGGCAGCTCGCGGCCGGGGTGGTTGAGAACATGATACTGAAGTCGACGTTCGTAACCGCTGATCTCCTGGCAATCAAAATGGTCGCCCGCGCTGATGACTGCGTGAAGGTGATGGTGACCAAATAGCTCAACGTCGTGAAATTGGGACAGATATACCGCGTGCTGTTCCTGGGGCTGGCTGACGAGCAAGGAATGCTCAAGGTGACGGCTGGAAAGGTCGATCACGAATTCGGCTGGCGGCCTCATCCAGGGCTCTGACCGTTCGACAAGTTCGGTGGAGGATGAGGAGACGACCTTCGCCGGTTTCGGAACCTTAAGCGCTTTGATGGACATTACCGTATTGCGAGACGAACTCTACTCCCGCAACTTCAGTTCCCTCATGTTTCGCGTTCCGCCGATAGAACGGCTCATCACGTGCCGGGCAGAAGTGCGTAACCAAACTGCGCCGGGTTTGGCCGATGTTCTTGATTGGCGCGCCGCCGTGGGCTAGGTCGGCGTGCCAGATCAGGACGTCCCCGGCCTTGCCGAGAAAGCTTTTTCTCACCTGGCGGAATCTCTTTGCGTCCTCATGCAACGATAAAAGGAAATTGGGGTGCTCGTCGACATGCGCTTCCATCCATTTGCTGTTGCCGCCGAAAAGGAAGTCCGGCGCGCGGTGGCTGCCGACGTAGAATTCGAGTTCGCCGGTGCCCGGCTGGATATCCTCCAGCGCCAGCCAACTGGCGGCTAGGTGCATGAGGTTACTGTCCACCTTCACATACGCCGTGTCCTTATGGATGGCCTGTTGGGAGCCATTCCAGAAGGTGAGGCCCTGGAAGGCTTTGGGTGCATCTTCGAATATCGCGGAGAGGAAGGCGAAGACGGCAGGGTTGGCGCTGGCGGCGCGCGCGGCGCCGCTGACGGCGTAAAGGTCCAGCAGCTTGGTGGCGCCGTCGCGGTAGGCAAGGTCCGGTTTTATATAGACCATCTCGCCGTCGGGCTTAAATGTTTCGATGCGCAGGCTTTCCGGCGGGTCTCTCCAGACGCGTTCGATGTCGGCGTTCAGTAGCTCCAGTATTTCCTCTGAAACAGCGCCTTTCAGGACCACGTAGCCATCCCGTACAAAGTGCGTGATCTGGTCGGATACCTCATCCGAAATTTCGCCGGCGCGGTGTTTTTTGGCGAGGGTGTCCACAAAGTCGTAGCGGTCAATCCACAGGCCGCCGAAACGGCTGATGGTGGGATGGGCGGAGCGTGTGTCGGCCTCGCCTTCGGCCTGATTTGGCATTTCGAGATAGACGGGGGAGTTGCTGATGCGCAGCTTGATGTGATTGAGCCGGCCCGTCGGGACGAAGGCGGGCATTGGGAAGCTGAAGGCGCAGTTGCCGCCCGCGATGTTGGCTTCTTCCAGATCCTGGCGGTATTGATCCGCGACGCAATGGCCGATGGGTTCACCGTCCAGCAGCACGTCCAGCCCGACTTTAGTGGGGCTGTTGCAGAGCGCGATCCAGCCTTCGATCGCAGTCTCGTCTACGCGGTCCACCGATCCGCTCAACTGTAAGGTCGGCTCTATATCCATAGCGTTGGTCTCCGCGGGAAGTTGTATACGGCTATTGCGCCGCGACAAGGGCGGACCTGCCCCTGGCCCCGTGGAAGCTCAGTTTGCATCGCGCTTCGACCATGCGTTTGGCGAAATCTTCCTGGAATTTGGGTGACTGGCCACGAAAGTCGCCATAGACCTCGAACACGATGATGCTTTGCGGCGCTCAGTCTGACGGGATGGTGGACCATGTTCAAGCTCAAGTGCCTTCAGCCGCGCATACTATTTGTCTTGTTCGAGTTGGAAGTCTTGGTAGGGACAACGTCCCTCCCTGTATCCAAAGAGTTCGAAATGAGCCTGGCCCGACGCGAAGTGCTTGGCGTTCACGCCCTCGCCCACATCCGGGTATTCCGTCAAATACCAGGTCTCGTCCACCAGCACACAATGCGGCATGCGGTGTTCGTAAAAGCCGTACAGGCAGTAGTGGGCCTTGGCCGTCGCCACCACGCCTTTTTTGATGGCGGCGCTTACGTCCGAATAGGTGCGCAGGTACCAGTCCTCATCCACGTGAATCTTTTCGAGCAGCGGCTTTAAAAGTTGCGCAAAAAAGTGCTCATCCACCGCGAGGAAGGGCTTCTTCGACGAGGGCAGGAGGAGCTTTCGATTGATCAAGTTGGCGTACGTCGGGATTTCCATCAAAAGTCCTTATTGATTGAGCGGTACTTGTTAGCTGAGAGCCCCGGTACATTGGGGTGAGTCGATAGATTTATTACACCGAATGCGGGCCTGCAGTCGCTCGACGCGGCGCGGCGCTCATTGTCGGGTAGCACCGAAATGTGATCGGGCTCTGGGCTCAGTGCCATCGGTTGCGCGAAGAAGCCCTTCTCCTCGTGACCGCGATATATGGTGCGTAACATGTGTGTCGAGTTCCTACGCGGTCACGCCTGACGCATACAATTGGAGGTGGCGGTCGACGACTTCGTCCACCGCATCGGGTGTGCGCAAGGTGGTGGCGACGTCGGTGAGCGCCGTCTGCGATTCGGCGAGCCTGATTAGCAGTGACGCCAGTGCTTGAGAGCTGCCCATGGGGAAATGAAATCCATCCACGCCGTCGCGCACCTTCTCCGCCATGCCGCCGATGTCTGAACAGATCACGGGACGCCGGTTGCGCAGCGCCTCCTGGATCACTACTGGTGAATTCTCCCACCAGATGCTGGGTACCAGAATCAGGTCCATGGATTGCATCAGGCCATCCACGCGCTGCTGGTCGTAGGCGCCGTGGAAGCTCAGGTTGCGTCGCACCTTGTCCATGCGTTTGAGGAAATCTTCCTGGAACTCAGGTGGCTGACCGCGATAGTCGCCATGGATCTCGAACTCGATGTTGTCGATCTTGCGTTTCAGCAACAGGTCTGCGGTCTCGAACAGCACATTGATGCCCTTCAGCAGCGAGATCTGGCCGAAGAAGCCAATCCGCAGCAGTTCGCGGCCATGACGAGTCTTACGCACTTCGCCGGTTGTGGGCATGATCACGTTCTCAATGACCGATATGCGGCGGGGCTCGATACCCCAGGCAATATAGCGTTCCGCGAGGAAATGGCTGGGCGCGATGAAATGATCCACCAGATCGAAAAAGCGCCGGATGTAGCGGTTCCTCAGGAAGAAATCCGCCGCCTGTTGATCCTTGAAGCAGCCGGCGCAGCGCGTCGGGCTGGATTCGTGGCAGAGGCTGCGAGATTGCTTGGTGACCATCTGGCCGTAGTGATGGCACACGGCGAGATACTCATGCAGTGTCAGGATGATCCGGCACTGCGGCAGCACCTCGCGCACGTGCAGAAAGGCTTCCACGCCGAAGTTCAGGTAATGATGGAAATGCACGATCCCCGGCTGAAGGCGCTTCAGCAATTCGCGGAATTCCCCAGGGAATTTC
>Ga0209611_10011820_pt1 | contig 12437 bp, 11 predicted proteins | sample S1TSphgellanicum_3_FD_187693 | JGI IMG/M metagenome (GOLD analysis project Ga0209611, IMG submission 187693) | Host-associated microbial communities from peat moss isolated from Minnesota, USA - S1T2_Fc - Sphagnum magellanicum MG (SPAdes) (version 2) | ecosystem: Host-associated > Plants > Peat...
GAGAATTACTGCCAGAAGATGCACAATTCAAGGGCTATGAAGAAGTAATCGTTCAAGACATTACACTGACAACCGATAACGTACCCCAACCGTAAACAAAAATACTACTCTCCATCGGAGAGAAAAACTTACCTGGCTGCTATGCCACTCTTGTTACGAGGGAGAATTCGGTCCTGGAGTAAAAGCCCAAGTCATCAGTTTGTACTATGGGGGCAATATGACGATGCGGTAAACTGCTGGAATTTTTAGAGGATATTGGCATCTCCATGTCAGCAGGTCATTTGTCGAACCTGTTGATCAAAAACCACGCGGATAATGAGCGCGAGAAAAGTGAAATCTATTTGTCGGGACGCTTCGTGCAGTCCTTGGCAGCACTTCGACCAATAGGAGTGCCCGTGTTGGCGGAGTCAACCACACCTGAACATTTCGCCCCGCTCAACTTTCAACCTTGTGGGCTTTCTGCTTCAATACTGTAAACAATGACTTATTGATTTAGGCGATCGCCGGAAACATTAGGCTGACCATCAATAACATTTAGAAAATCTTCAGCAGTGATAATCGGGCAAGAAAAATTATCTTTTAGACTGAGTAAATCGCGATCACCCGTCACGAGATAATCCGCCTCACTGACCACAGCCAGAAGTAAAAAAGGGACATCAAACGGGTCACGACATTCAGGAATTATAGGCAAGCGGTCGGGCATCGCTACAGCTTCACAAAAAAGTATGTAATCCGATAGTAAATCTTCTTGCTCAGTTGGCATGAGCTTAAACTTTGGATAAGCCAGCACTCGGATTAACTCAGTCGTTGTTGCTTTAGAGACTAGGGGAGTGCAGAGATCGTCCTGCCATACTAAACGAAGCCTAGATACTCTGCTCCCAAATATCAGCGCAGAGATTATGATATTAGTATCAATTACCACCCGTGGGCAACCTGTCACGACTGACGCGCCCAAGCCACTGCATCAGCCACATCCTGCTCACTCAGACCTAAATCCGCCAGTTTAGATCGAACCGCATCAGCCCGCTGAATTTTTACAGGAGTCAGAATAATTTGCCCACCCTCCACCTTTACCTCAAAATACTCAGCCTCCCCAATTTCACGGGTAATACTTTTAGGCAGCGTTAGTTGATTCTTAGAAGTTAACTTGGCGAGCATGACAAGCCTCCTAGCTTTTGCCATAAAATGTAAGGAATCCTTACTTGAGTATACATATCCTACCTTACTATAGCAATCCTATTTTTCTCACTTGTGAGAAATCCGGGGTTCGCGTCTCGCACAGAAGCGTGCCGCCTCGGCAAGGAAGAACGGAATAGTTCTTTCTAGAATGCCAGAAGCCTACACCACACCTGTACTCAGGTCGGTGTAGGTAGTTGACTTAAGGTTTACCAAGGAAATCTCGTTTGCCGAGTTCTACACCGCAGTGCCGGAGAATGTCATATGCTGTTGTGACATGGAAATAAATGTTGGGTAAAACAAAATAGAGGAGATATGATATTCCTGGAAAAGATAAAGTGTTTTCACCTACGTCAAGGGTAATTGTTTTTTCCTCTGAACCATCAATTTGTTCGGGTTTAAATGTCTCTAAATAAGAGATAGTTTTCGTCAAGCGGTCAATAAGTTCGTCAAATGTAGTTTCATTGTCCTCAAACTTGGGCGGTTCTACGCCTGCTAGTCTTGCAGCACCTCTGCGTGCTGTATCAGAGGCAATTTGTACTTGTCTTGACAATGGAAACATATCTGGGAATAGACGACTATTGATTAGCACACTAGGATCTATTTTTTTTGTTTCTGCGTATGTAGCACCCTTTTCCAGAATACTTACAAGGTTATTTAGTGTACGAATAAACACTGGTACTGAAGTTTGATACATCGAAATGGTCATTGAGATTTCTCCAGAAAAAGTTCAATCTTTGTATAGTGCTATGACAAAGATACACCTTCTTCAATCGAAAAGTTTGGTAGATCTCCCGTTGCGGGCTTGGTCAATAACCTTTATTTTTTCAACAATCGCCAACTTTCTTGAGCGATCGCCCAATCTTCTTCAGTATGAATCACCAAGACTCGCACCGTCGAGTCAGGGGTAGCAATATCTACATCAATAGGTTTGTGCATATTTTTTTCTGGATCTAATTGCAGTCCTAAAAATGCAAAGGCTTCACAGGTTGCAGCACGAATATCAGGGTCATTTTCGCCTACACCAGCGGTGAACACCAAGATATCCAATCCTTCCAGACTAGCAAGCATAGCACCAATATAATACCGCAAACGATGGACATAGATATCCCAAGCCAGTTGAGCACGGGAGTGACCTTGATTTTTCGCCGCTTTAATCTGTCGCATATCACTAGAAATACCCGAAATCCCACTTAAGCCAGAAGCACGATTCAGAATATTGTCGAGCTTGTCAGCAGAGTAACCGGGTTGTCGTAAAAGGTAAATAAGAATACTAGGGTCAACAGCACCGGAACGACTACCCATCATGAGTCCGTCAAGTGGTGTGAACCCCATAGTTGTTTCGATACTACGACCATTTTTAATTGCTGCTAAGGAGCAACCGTTGCCTAAATGACAAGTGATTAAACGCAGAGATGCCAAGTCTCGATTGAGGAGATGAGCAACACGTTGAGCGCAGTATTGATGACTGATACCATGAAAACCGTAGCGTTGGATACCTTGCTCTACCCACTCATATGGCCCAGGATAGATCGCTGCTGCTTCAGGTAGATGGGCATGAAATGCGGTATCAAAAACAGCTACTTGATTGACATTTCCCAAATGCTGCTCAATTGCTTCTATGCCCTCTAAATTTACGGGATTATGTGCAGGGGCGAGGTTGGCAAGACGAGCGATCACGCCTTTGACATCCTCAGTAATCACGACACTTTCTCTGTAATCCTTTCCCCCATGTACCACTCGATGTCCTACTCCATCAATTTCTGACGGTTGACTAATCACCTGGGTAGAACCGTGCCATAGCGTATCCAGCATATGAGCTATAATTTGAGACCGGGAGTCTGCTGGGATTTCTTCTTGCAGTCGTTTACCAGTATATGTTTTCACCTCAATTTCTGCCATGCCCTGATGATGACTCCAGTCTACTTTCGCTTCCCAAAGAGGCTGGGAAGGTTCTTCGAGCAGAGCCTCACCTGTGATTTCATAAAGACAACTCTTTTGACTACTTGAGCCAGCATTCAATACCAGTATTTTCATAACACCTCTTTAGCCTTTGGCTTCAATCGTCTGCGGGGCGCGATCTCAATTGTCCCGCAATTCCCCTACAACTTGTCTTCGACAAAGCAGCAGTTATATTGTATTGGCTGTATTGGCAGAATTTTACTCGTCACCATTTGCGGGACTCGCACGGAATTTGGACAAGATATTCTCCCCAAGAAGAGTTAACTCTTAAAGGCGCCACTCTTAATGCCCATACTTAAAAGCACCTCTATTTGAATATTTGAAGCGGATGCCTAAATTTTTTCAAGTTGGCTTTCTGCCTGCATTTTCACAGTCCCTGGATACCAGTATCCGTACTACGCCGATTTTATTTCGTGATTCTAGCAGTCACAGCAGAAGGTACTAATGCTGCTGTTATTGCTGCGCTTACAGGGGTGGGAGGGCCATTTGGCATCTTAGGAGCGCCCCACGGGTGGGAGGGCCATTTGGCATCTTAGGAGCGCCCCACGGGCGGCGCGCCACCCGTTATGAATGGAAGAAACACCTCCTTAAATACTCCCTATTCCCTATTCCCTATTCCCTGCTCCCTGCTCCCTGCTCCCTCTTGTTTCTTGAGAGGTATAGATCTGCTTGGTCTGACGGCAGTTTTAGGAGATGCTGTAGCTGGGCAGGGAATTGAAGCCATTCTTAAAGACGTCTATGGGGAACGTAGCAAAACTAAATCCGTGGAAGATCTCCTCGAGGAAATTCAAGATCTACCCATTACAGATGAGCTAAAACTCAAACTAAAAAATGAACTTAGCCCAGAAACCAGAAATACTAATACTGCAGTTTCTGCAGGCTCAACAACAGTTGAAATTGTCTCTGAATAGATCTGACTTTTTACGTTAGAAGTGACTTATTGTTACATTAATTGATCCAGTACGATTGGAATCGAGTGGAGGAACCTTGAAAACACCCAATGGATCAATTGGTTGAGGTGTCTGATTCGGCTGTTCCTGAAAAAATTTCTTGAAGCTAGCAGATGGATCTTTTAAAAAATCAAGCGGATTAATTGATTGAGATGCTTGATTATTTACTGCTGGAATTGAATTAGAAATTTGTTTGAGTCTGTTATTTTGGTCAATGACATAATCTGTACTTTTATTAATCGTGGCTGGTTGAGTAACTAGAGCACCAGCCTTACCAGAATCAGTTTCGTTATGAGAAACATTGACTTCTTGGGCGGAAGCTCTCTGAACCATGGTGATTGCGCTAAATACAACTAAGGCTAAAGTTAAACATTTCATAATAAATCCACTCTTATAGAACCCATTTGAGATCTTTTTAGGCGACAGCTAGTCGTTTGAGCATCAGCCTAATAAAACATAGCTTGAGCTTGGCATTAGAACGTTCGAGCGTGCGGTCAAAATTTTTGACTAAACTTTTACATCTGTCCACCCATGCGTTTGAGCGTTCTCTTCCCCCATCTGGCAGCAACAGAAACAAATCCAGATTGACTTTTAGCTTCCTTCTCGGCTTTAGACGGTTTGGCGGAGAGTTCAAATTGAATCTTCGTCATAATCTCTGGTTGAGAAGGCAGCTATGCTGCTATGTTCCCACGCTTAAAAACGTGGGATTCAAATAAGGACGAAAAAGTTCCTCGCGCCCTTCTCCTGTCGGAGACGTTGCGCGAACGGGTGACGCTCGAGTACGACGCTCGAGTACTCGCTACCGCTGCGCTATCGCTTTGCTACGCCTAGGTCGAGCTGACCCTCCTGCAGCGCTGGTTCACTGCGCGTCTCGCAGTCCTCCGCATATTTTTTGTTACGAATGAATCCGTGGGCTTTGACCCGTCATGGGCAAGGCAGGGCAGCTATGCAATACATTCTCGTATAAACCGTCACATCAACATAGCTGCCCTCTGCCTCCTGCCTTCTGCCTTGCCCGAAGGGCTGTAAACTACCGCACCCTACTTTCTAAAGTAGGGTGTGAATTTCATGCGGGCATCGGTTTGACCCCCAATAAATTCTCTAACCTCAATGAGATGCAACTTGATGCCCATCAAGAAGTACTGGATGAAATTTTGAATTTCTTGTTTTGTGGGGCTTTTCATGTTGAAACTTAGTATTTCCATTGCTGCAGGCTGTTGATATTCGTTCAAACCTGTAACGGGTATAAATGTGGATGCAACCTGACTGGACTAATTGTTAGGCGATCGCCACTTGTCCCATTAGCGCTAAGACTAACAAAGCAAGCAAAATCAAACTCTAATCAAGAAAAGTTTACATATATCAGGTGAATTTCCCACAAATTATTGCTAGGAGTTATCACTTGCAGAGCGCCGATTCAATAGTTATAGGACTTACGCATTGACAGAAAAAACCAAATATGGGGATGAATTTCTGGCATTAAACCTTGATTTTTCGACCATTTTTAGGCGATGCCTGCGACGGGCTACGGCTACGCTATTGATCAAAGGATGATTGATAAAAGCCAGAAAAAACCTATCTTCATTGATGCACAAGATAGTAAATTTGTACAGTGCGTAAGTCCTAAGTTAGGGAACAACTACTAACTGGGTATTTATTATCCGGTGAAGGTTCTCTTGTAAAAATTACTCCTTGTTGCAAATAGTTTTTGGTTGCCCTAATCTTGATATTAAGCCTTAGTAATTTTGGTTCTTCGGCATCTGTTATGCCAAATTATTAGCAGGAAAGGCAGAGGGCAGCTATGCTGAAGGGATTTATCCCGAATCATGAATGTCCGAACCCTCGGGCTAAAGTGCCTGAAGCAGGCACTTTAGGCAAAACAAAAAATAACACGAATAATTTTCCCGAAAATTCCCGAAAAATGCACAAAGTCAACAGCCTAGTTTAAGCCCCCCACCTTGCATCCTTCTGCCTTCTGCCTTCTTCACTTAAACATCAAAACTTGCCTTTAAAATAAAGATTAAAACCATAAATCACTGCAAAAGTTATAAAATGTTAGTAAATAACGTTCGTTTTTATTGTATGGCAAGAGTTTCAAGGTATTCGGAATGCAATTTAGCATAATATGTAATGAAGAGCCGTATTTTTTTATGTCATGTAGATGAGCTATCGTTCAAAAGCTATTAAGAATCTTTATGTGGTTGTTAAATCTTGAGCTATCCTGGTTTAGACTAAGTTACTCTGATGACAAAATTAATCAGACCGTTACGTTATCCTTGAAAAAAACCGCGAAGAGTCAAATTGCCCGGACACACAACAAGGTAAACTCTGACAATTTCTGACAGGGCAATTGACCCTCTCCTCAAAGATCAACTCTTGACTTCCAACAAGTGGGTGAGTGTTACCCAGTGTTTTTAGGATTTAGTGTGAAGAAGGCAGAAGGCAGTCCCAATGAAACAAGTTTCACCGCCAAGCATGAAAATGTTTTTTCCCCCTGCTCCCTGCTCCCTGTAAATGATACTGACCTGACTCCATACTGATAAGGTGCAATAACCAACAACCACTAACCTGTAACAATTGATGAAAGACCTTGACCAGAAAAAAACGATCAACCTACTAAATTCCATCATGGAATTTGAACTCGCTGGAGTAGTGCGTTATACCCATTATTCCTTAATGGTGACTGGACCCAACCGGATTCCAATTGTGGATTTTTTCAAAATGCAGGCGAATGAGTCCCTAACTCATGCCCAACAGGTGGGAGAAATTCTTACAGGTTTAGAGGGGCATCCTAGTCTGCGGATTGCGCCGATGGAGGAAACTGACAAACACACCGTACGGGATATTTTGGAGGAGAGTCTCAACCATGAGAAAAAAGCTTTAAATCTCTATAAAGAGTTGCTCTCTACAGTGGCAGATGCGAGCATTTATCTGGAAGAATTCGCTCGCACTATGATTGGTCAAGAGGAATTACACAATATCGAGATCAAAAAAATGTTGCGCGATTTTAGTTGAGAAGAGGCATACTATCTTCTGTCAAGCAATGAATATGCACACTTGCCTTTCACTTAATTGGCTTGATGTCCTTTGGTGAAATCCTAGCCCTATGCCGAAACGCTGATTGATGCGATTAGTCTCCTGTTTGGCTTGAAAACTATTTTCAGGTATTCCATTTTTTATCGAAAAACTATATCATTAACACTGACTTACACAAAAGTACTCTCACTACATCTAGTCTTTAATTTGTTGAGAAAGATTACATGATCGGTAAACTTTTTGAGGCAGGCGGCGTGGTCATTTGGCCCCTGCTACTATGTAGCGTGTTGACAATGGGCCTGGCTATCGAGCGCATACTGAGATATAAGGCGCGGTGGTGAGGAATTGACCCTCAACCGATAGCAACCGCAGGTTGTTAAGGGCAGAGGGACGATGACGAAGCACCATTTTATGTACGGGCACAGAGACCACTTCTCCTTCTGATGGGCTGAACTTTCTTAATATTGACAACCTTGTTAGCAACGCCGGGATAATTGGCGATCTTAACTCCAGTCCCTAAGTTCTGCATTCCAATCACGCGGTAACCCTTACCCTCGAACCTGACGTAATCATCAGGGTTGTAGGGGTAGCGCTGTTTCTTGATCCGACGCTGACCCTTTGACACTTTTTGACCACGGTACACCCTTAAGTTTTCACCGTTCAGTTTCTTGTTGCGAGTGCGCCTACCAGAGTTCAGGATCGAGCCTGAAGTTTTCTCACCAGTACGCAGATCAATATACTTGGCATCATAGAACTGTTCCATTGAGCGTTTATGGCGGCGAATCTGTTCTAACATCAACGGCTCTGCACGCTTTTGGGTAGTCCCCTTCGGGTGACGCTCGTTCCTCGCTAACGCAGTCGCCTGGGTCGGGAAACCCGTTTCTTGCAGCGCTGTCTCACCACCAGCAATGACAAAAGCGTCATTGTGGTGAGACTTTTCTAACCCAAGCTCGTGTCTGGTGAAGTCGGTCACATACCCAAAGGCTTGTTCTGCCCCCAGTTCACGGCGTACCCGCCTGTAGATGGTACTCATGAATGTACTTGCATTGAAGGATTTAACCTTGGGTTGCCATCCATGAAGTAATTTACCTTTTTTGTGGTTGGGTGAGGTATGGCACTTTTCACACAGGGTAATTAGATTACCCGGTCTGTTGCTCCTGTCTGGTGGGTTTTTCCAGTAACCAAGGTGGTGAACCTGAAGTACCCGGTCAGGATTCTTGTTCTTGCAGTCTGGGTTTTGACACTCATAACCATCTCTATGACGGATGTAGTTGGTCAGGTTTTTGTACCCTAACTGCTCCCCCTGCTGATACTCCTTACCTTGAATATCAGGTTTCAGTAGCTTTTGGATGTCGAATTTCGCAGTCTCGATGATGACCTTGGTGATGGGCATTCTCGCTTGAATCCGTTCTACTAGCTTGATGTGTGAGTCCAGCTTGTGTTGGATTGATGGGGCTAACCAGTCCTCAGTACGCTTACGGTTGTCAAACCTTTTTATCCGATGACGTAGGCGGTTGCGGCGAGTTCGGCGGTACTTGCTTTTATCCGTGATCCGCTCTGACATCCCATCAAGAAGTTCTAATTCTCCACCAATCAACTCTTCAATCTCTGTGATTGCGCTGTACCCGACGTGGGCATAGCCTGCGTCAATCCCTAACGTAATTGGTTGAGTATAGCCGCTAGTGCCGCAAAGCAGTTGGATAGTAAAAGGGTCTCTGCCTACAATCTTTGCTCTGCCCGACCTCAGAAACATTCTTGCCTTTCTGGGTTTCGTTGGCATCAGTGGTCGTCCGTGCTTGTTGATGACTAATACTTTCATGGTTTTGGTTTGAACTATGGTTTAAGTTCTTCCCCCCGTGGGGTGGTTTCCTTCGTCAATGTTTTCCCCGGTTTCAAGCTGGTAATACTTCTCCGCTCCCGTAGAGATGTTTAATCGCCAGCCGCATTGTCCGGAACTAGGAAACGGGTTGCTAACCCTACATCCCGGAGTGCCTATGCATTCGGGGAAAACGTAGTAATCCTCGCATAACAGATTACTCAGACTAATGACACCTACTTCTAATTTCTTAGAAGCCCACACCTACCCGGAGGGAGGTGTATGGAGTTGTCACGATAACTGACTACATTTAAGAATTTTTCTTCAGAGTGTAAAGCTTGCAACGACAAGCTTTATAAACTCTTAAGCCTATTTTTACTCCAATTTAACGAAGATGTAAGTAGATGAGTGGAAGTAAACATAACTATGTTAGGAATCGTAAACATGCCTGAAACCCTTACCAATGACCAATGGCGATCCTAACCGATTACGTTTATTTGTGCCGACCTACTTATGAGTTAAGTCTTGTCTTGCAACTGAATTTTATTGTCAACTGCTTGCCTTTTTTATTAACTTAAGTTACAGTCGATATTGACTCCCAGAGCAAGTCTCATGTAATTGACATCTATATTGCATGGGGGTGAAAGAGTGACAATCACATTAGGAAAAGTAGGTATGATAGATAAATTGACCAAATCTGCCCAAAAACCTTTCAATACCAGCAAAATTCAGGTTGAAGTTAAGGAAATTCACCAGAAACTGTCCGGTAAAAATACTACTAGTCAGTTAAATTCCGATGGAGATGGAGGCGACCTTACAAATGAGTAAATGTTAGTAATTAGCAATTAGGTTAGGTCTGAGGGGCAAAGGGTATTCAACAAATTTCCTTTGCTCCTAGTTTCAGTTATTTTTGGTTCTTTATTGAGAAATATTAGCAATATGCGTTCTTTAAGCGATATATTAAAGCCATATAGTGTTGAGGAATTCTTAACAAAGAATTGGACAAGCAAAGCAGTATTTATCTCTAGTGAAGAGGAAAATAAATTTGCCCATCTGTTTTCTTGGGACAAACTCACATATCTGTTGAACTTTCATCAGTTCAAGTACCCGGATCTGCGCTTGGCGTTAGATGAAGAAGTCCTTGATGAAAGCGCAAATGCTAATATCATTAAGCGATGCCAAGAAGGTGCAACTCTCATTCTCAATGGGGTGCATAAACTAGTTCCAGAACTGGCTAATTTTGCCTCCCAAGTGAAATACGATTTAGGCTGTGGTGTACAAGTAAATGCCTACTGTTCATGGCCGCAAAAACAAGGTTTCTCTTCCCACTATGACACCCATGAAGTATTTATACTGCAAATAGACGGCACAAAGAAATGGTATGTTTTTCCTGATACATTTGAATATCCCTTAACTGAACAAAAATCATCTTCTTTGAAGCCGCCTGAAGGAGAACCTTACTTAACATGTACCCTCAACAGAGGTGATGTTCTTTACATTCCTCGTGGTCATTGGCACTATGCACTCGCACTTGATGAACCTTCATTACATCTAACTTTAGGAGTTCATGGTCGAACTGGCATTGACTTTCTAGAATGGGTAGTTAACCAGCTACGCCAAAAGTCAGATTGGCGTAAAAGTCAACCCGTAGGTGTAGAGACAGGGGCTATAGTTAGCTATTTATCTAATTTAATAGATAGCTTAAATAAGCATTTTTATGCTAGCAATATTTACGATGAATATATCAGCTATTTAGATAGCTTGTGCCATCCAATAGATCGCTACTCTCTACCATATCAAGCAGGGTTTAGTATATTTGCCCGTGGCACTGAAACAAAGTTCAGAAATGCTAAGTTTCAGCGCCTGAGAATTTCCGAACGAGCAGACGGTAGTGGATACACAATTATCGTCTCTGGTAAGGAAGTATCTCTCAGAGGGATACCTATGTCTGTTGTGGAGAAACTCTTTTCTACAGAGACTTTTACTGTCAATGATGTTTTGAATTGGCTACCAGATTTCGACTTGGAAATAGACATTCTTCCTTTATTGTCTTGCTTGGTAGTCGAAGGCATCATTTTCGTTGACAGTTAAGGGGAAGATTTTAGCCAGTAAAACTACTCTGTTAATAGTATCCTTCAACTTCAACTCAATCAATAAGTACACCTTAAATGAACACTTTCTTTTGTTCCGACCATTCACGACAAGCAGGAGAAGATATTATTGGTAGTGCCACCAATCACCAGACTTATATCTTAGTTGAATGTCCTCAACCTTGGATGACGGAAACATTTAATTCCAAATGGGTTCCGGAGAATTTGCGGATCTTGGTACAGGAGGTGAAACAAGCTAAACTACCAATCAGATTTTTGCTGATTAGCAATAACGGATCACACAAAGTAAACAGCACAACTCTTCTAATCTATCACAGAAAAGATGAACTAGGTAACGGATATTGCCAGCAAGAATTCCAACTAGCAAGTATTGAGCAAGTAGCAACGGTAGTCAAAAAATGGTTATGGGATGGAATTCCTGGGTACAAGAGTCAAACAACAGCAACCAGAGATATCTTAGTATGTACTCACGGTAGTGTTGACAAGTGCTGTGCCAAATACGGTACCCGCTTTTACTACCATGCTACAACAGCCGTTTCTCATTCAAGCGTAGAGAATGTCCGAATTTGGAAATCGAGCCACTTTGGCGGACATCGATTTGCACCAACAGCGATAGACTTGCCAGAAGGAAGATACTACGGCGTTCTTGATCTAGATTCATTCAAGTCAATTTTGACCCGCACTGGCGATATCACATGCTTGAATAAAGTCTATCGAGGCTGTTCTATTCTGCCATCTGCAATTCAAGTTTTAGAAAGAGAAATCATGCTTGAGGTAGGATGGGATTGGTTCAACTACAAAGTGGTGGGCAGAATCGTTGAGGAAAATTTAGAGAACAATACGATTCTAGCTGAGCTAACTGTTGAAAAACCCGACTCCTTATCATACACATACCGAGCTAGCCTAAGCAAATATGACACCAAAAATTTGCAGCTAAGAGGTTCTTGTCATGCTAAGCAAGACTCAATTTTCAGCAAATACGTAGTAACTAGTTTTTCGCTTGCTGAAAAAAACCTGTTGAGAAGGCAGCTATGCTGTCCTAATGAAAAAAATTTCACCGCCATGCATGAAAATGTGGTAGCTTCCACTCAAGGTTGATACAAACTGAGCAAATAATTCCCCCTCCGGCACATATCCTAGTCGTTGGGAGAAGTTGATGACCCTGATTCGCAACATTAATCTCAAAGTCTTGAGATTATTTTCAGTGGTGATGAGTTATATCATGTTCGGTTGATTAGTTATAAGGGAAATGCCGAAAACCCTTGAGGAGCAGTGGCGTAGCCACGCACTCCGTACTTCAGGCTCTTGTTGAAGGCTGGCTCTCGTCATGCGCGGACTCCGTGAGGCAATATGTTTCTAAATTGCGGATGAATTCTCTTAGTACAT